>Ga0115008_10005768_pt1 | contig 10204 bp, 8 predicted proteins | sample FraStrMetagenome_FD_87164 | JGI IMG/M metagenome (GOLD analysis project Ga0115008, IMG submission 87164) | Marine eukaryotic phytoplankton communities from Arctic Ocean - Fram Strait ARC3M Metagenome | ecosystem: Environmental > Aquatic > Marine > Oceanic | place: Fram Strait | collected 2012-06-18
ACGCTGGTGGCTGTGGTGATCCATGAAGGCTTCGATATGAGCTTCAATATCACCGGGCAGGAAGTAGTTTTTAAGCAAGATGCGGTTTTTGGCTTCATCCCAACAAAGTTCCTGCCTGATCGCAGACCATAATGTCGGATGCTGCGACGAACACGAACGGCCTATCACAGCACCAACCTGCCATTGAGTATTCTGCTAGGTTCTTGCATCCTCGTATGTGAACAATTTGGAATAGACATGACTAAGAAAGCACTCTTTCCACCCGGCTCCAAAGATCAAGCAACCCAAATCAAGGTTTCTCCCGGCATTGTGTCTGGCGACCACGTCTTCCTGACGGGTGTAACTGGAAGCCTTCCCGATGGCTCCATGCCTGAAGGCGTCGAAGAACAAGTTAGGTCAGCGTTTGAAAAGATTGGATCGGTCTTGGCGGAAGCGGGCCTTTCGCATGACGCGATCGTAGAGATGACTACATACCACGTCGGAATCCATGAACACTTCGATCTGTTCAACGAAGTCAGGTGTGAGTATGTATCTGATCCTTTCCCAGCATGGACCGCTGTTGAGGTTGCCGCATAGGCGGACAGGTGCGGTTGTCGAAATCCGAGTAGTCGCGACCTGCGTCAAGCAGCCGTTGAAATAACCAGTGTCAAGGGCAGCTCCGTCCCGCATCCCAGACATTCGAGAAAAAGGGTGCCTCTTGGCTCGCTACGGTGATTTTTGGCGGCAAGGAGGGTGGTCCATGTCACGTCTATTTTGGTTTACAGAAGGACAGATTGAACGGATTGCACCATTTTTTCCAAAGTCGCGTGGTGTCGACCGCGCTGATGACCGGAAGGTTCTAAGCGGGATTATCTACATCATCAAGCACGGGTTATAATGGGCCGATACCCTCACTGAACACGGTCCCTACAAGATGCTCTACAACCGGTTTAGGCGGTGGTCGGAAAACGGTGTGTTCGAACGCATCTTCGGGGAACTGGCCAAGCCGCAGGACGGAGCTGGCAATGTCCTGATGATCGGACGCTACCCACCTACAGGCCCATCGCACCGCCTCCAGCCTAAAAAAGGGGGCGACGAGCCAAGGCTGATCGGGCGGACCAAAGGCGGCCTGAATACGAAACTGCATGCTCTGTGCGACAAACTTGGGCGACCTGTGTGTCTACACCTGACGGAAGGTTAGGGCAGCGACTTCAAAGGCGCAGATGTTCTTCTCAAGGAGTTACCAAAGGCTTAATTCCTGATTGGGGATCGCGGATACGATAGCAACAAAATCCGCAAGATGCTGGAAAAGCAGAAGATTGAACCCTGTATTCCGCCAAAGAAAAACCGAAAAGAAACAATTGAATACTGCAAGACCACGTACAAAACCCGTCACAAGGTGGAAAACCTGTTTGCAAAGCTCAAGGACTGGTGGCGCATCGCTGCGCGCTATGACCGATGCGCTCATACATTTCAATCCGTCATCTATCTCGCAGCAACAATCAACTTCTGGTTATGAGCCCTGACCCTAAGTGGCGATGAACGACAGTTGGTTCGATCTCTACGTCGCGGTCCGGTTGACACGGTCCCTGCTTTACGGCGACGTCATTATCCGCGACAAAGGGCTAAAGTTCATAAGCCTAACGGTATTCGCTGCCATGATGTGTGTTGGCGAAGGAATGTTATTCCTTCTCTACCGATATGGGCCCGATCGAAATGGCGGTTGCAGAGCTTAAGCCTCTGATCTGCAGGACTGATCCGCTTGTTTATGTTGCATTGGGAATGTGCTGACGGCCGTGACCCAGATTTCTTGACTCAGTAGAAATGTTCGCGGCCCTGTAAGGCCTTAAGGTATGATGCCGGTTTTAGGCGGCACGCTTTACGGCGAATAACCACGATAAAAGTTAGTTGTGCGCGAACCTTTCTGGGGGCTAGATACGATTGCATATCCAGCAAGGCCCACAAGGAATACAATCATCGCGCCGAAAATAACTACTCGCATCATTCACTGCCCAAACTAACGCAGCAAAATGGTACCATTTCTGAAATAAGGACGCAAAATAAATATTTGCCCGTTCGTGCCGTGTGTCACTGCCTTTGGCCATAGTTTCCGTATGTTGCTAAAAAAAATTGTAAATTATCCATGGCGGTTTTAAGAGCTCTCGAGGTAAACCCAGTCTCATGTGAATTAGGGTAGTAGTGCAGCGAGTAACAGAAACATTACTCGGGACCGGGCTGGGAAATAAGCTGAGTATTTTGGAAAAAAATGCCCTGAAGGCATCAAAGGCTGTGTAGTATCACGTAGTATTTTAAAATTATGAACCAGCGTATCAAAAGAGGGCACGACTTAAAGCCATAAAGATAATGGGTCGGCTTGATAGTTTGAATTCTTAGGTGCCCGACGGACTAGGGTCCAGTAATTACCTAAAATTATATATAGCGTTAAATTTATCATCGCTTTTTCATCAAAACCTATTTTAACCTAGAAAAAGAGCTAATGTTCAAAAAAAATGATAATATTTCATAGGCTGAAACTGGTTACAGAAACCACCAGTACATAAAAATCTGCCTGCAGGGCGTTGAATTATTACAAAACTGTTACTTTTCAATTGATAGACGCAAATGATTTGATAAGCTGCGGATATAACGAGAATGTTGAATGGTGATTAAAGAACGCCTGAGCAGGAAAGTTTATGACCCTGTTTAATCGAACTGCGGCAATCAAATCTCATTATATTCGACGTTTCAGCTTGTGTGATTCCGTGCCAAATCAAAGGAAACAGAAGATGGTAATCAAATCAAAAAATAAAATCGAATTCCAAAGTAATGCAAAGTTTAACAAGGCTCCTGAAGTTTTTAAATTTGTTTTGTCGGCCGTTACGGCTGCTTGCATTGCCGCACCGACCCTTGCGGGCGAATTGCTGGTATATTCAAGTACGGACGCAGATAACCTCAAATATTATATGGAGGAATTCCAGAAAGATAATCCCGATATTAAAGTCAATGTTGTGCGCGAATCTACGGGAACAATGGCCGCAAAAATGATGGCTGAGAAAGATAACCCGCAGGCGGATTTTCTTTTTGAAATGGCGGCGACTGTTGCGCTCAGTATGGAATCCCAAGGGATGTTTCACGAGTATACGCCCGTGGGAATGGACAAGATCGATCCCCGTTATGTTGACACCAAAGAACCTGTCACCTGGGTTGGTAACTATGGCTGGGCCGGTTGTATCTGCTGGAACAGGATCGAAGCGGAGAAGCTTGGCTTGCCAAAGCCGAAATCTTGGGCAGAGTTGGTAAATCCAATTTATAAAGGTCACATCTCAATGCCAAATCCAGCCTCATCCGGCACAGGGTTTCTTGACGTGTCCAGTTGGATGCAGATTATGGGCGAAGACAAGGCATGGGAATATATGGATGCATTGCATGAAAATGTTGGCATTTATACGCATTCAGGATCAAAACCGTGTAAACAGGCCGGGGCAGGAGAATTCCCAATCGGTATTTCATGGCCGGGTCGCGCGATCAAAATCATCAAGGCGGGCGCGCCAATTGATATGATCATTCCTGAAGAGGGCATCGGTTGGGAAATGCAGGTTGTTGCCATTATGAAGGGTACGGATAACCTGCCGGACGCAAAGCGGTTAATGGACTGGACACTTGCCCGTGGGATGGAACTTTTTGGGGAACGTCAATCTATCATAGCCGATATTTCCAAGGTTAAAAAAGACCCTGAATTGCCTGATTTCTATGATGAGGTTGTGGCCAAACTGATCAATAATGATTTCGTTTGGGCGGCCGAAAATAAAACTGAGATCGTTGGCGAATGGAAAAAACGCTATGACGGCAAGTCCGAGCCAAAAAAGTAATTGGCAAGTCGTAGCTTGAAAAGATCGTATGTCAGCAAAGTAGAAAGAGGCGATATCGCCTCTTTCTGGGCTGCTCGCATAATCCTTTGTTAAAACTGATGAGTGTTGGCAGATAAGGGTTTCCATAGATGAGGCGTTCGCGTCCGCCGCTTTGGAGACATTCACATAGATGGGACTCTTAGGTCCTTATATGCGAAAAATACGCGTGCCAGCAAAGGCAATTGTACGAGCTTTCTGGGTGTCACGAATGTCATATTTTCGGATGCGCTTGCGAACAGAAAACTTACCTATTGATTCTGCTTATAATCGACGGATTGAAAATTAATGAACGGAACACCCCAGATGACACAGACGGCAATTGCACCCGATGACACGTATCTTGAAATTAAAAACCTCTCAAAGAGCTTTGGCACTTTTAACGCTTTGGACAATATTTCGCTGCGTGTGAAAGATGGTGATTTTGTTTGTTTTCTTGGGCCTTCTGGCTGTGGTAAAACTACGCTATTGCGGTGTATTGCGGGCCTAGAAATCCAAAGTAAGGGTAATATTTTTCAGCGAGATGTCGACATCTCGACACTTCCCCCTTCAAGCCGTGACTTCGGGATCGTTTTTCAATCCTATGCACTTTTTCCCAATCTGAGTGTTTTTTCAAATATCTCATATGGTTTGATTAATAACAAATGGACAAAAACCGATATCACAGACCGGGTTAATGGCTTGCTTGAGATGGTGGGGCTACAGGGGCATGCGCATAAATATCCCAGTCAACTGTCGGGGGGCGAACAACAGCGTGTCGCTCTGGCACGCGCGCTCGCAACCTCTCCGGGATTGTTGTTACTGGACGAGCCGCTCTCTGCACTTGATGCCAAAGTACGCATTCATCTGCGAAAGCAGATCAAGGACTTGCACCGTGCTTTGGGGCTTACCACGATCATGGTAACGCATGATCAAGAAGAGGCTCAATCCATGGCAGATCTCATTTTTGTGATGAAGGATGGGGCCATTATCCAGTCTGGCTCCCCGCGAGAAATTTATGAACACGCAAACTCGCCGTTCATCGCGGATTTCATTGGGATCACCAATTTTATCGAAGCAGAGACTGCTTCCTCTGATCACGTACTCATTGGTGACACGGTCCTGCGCTGTGATGCGTCAGACTTTAACATTGGGTCATCCGTCAGACTGGCGGTTCGGCCTGAGTATATCAGGACGGTTGTCACTTCCGTTGATGCGGACAACCGTGTCTGTGGAGAGCTGAAAGATATCGAATTCCTTGGCTCTTTTCAGCGGCTCCATTTTAATGTGCCAGGTCTGCAAAATACGGTTTTGATGGTGGATATAAACACTGCGCAGAGCGACGGGAAAGAGTTTGAAATAGGTCAGAGTTTAACGCTTGAGTTGCCGAAGACCGCGATTACCGTGTATGCCAATGTCTGAGTCTGGCGCAGCAACCAACCGTCTCATGCCTTTGCAAAAACGCGATAAGGATCTCAGTGACCGCGTCGGCAAACTGATGTTGCTTGCCTACATTGTGCTGTTTTTCCTGTTTCTTATACTTCCTCTGGGGGCTTTGATCATTAAAAGTCTTCAGAATGCTGATGGAGAATTTATCGGGCTTCATAATTTTTATGTCTATTTAAGGGAACCCGCGCTGTTCCAATCTTTTTTCAACTCTCTTTTTATTGCCATAGTCTCGACAATAATCACCGTCGTACTCGCGTTTGGTTTTGCGTTTGCCCTTACCCACACCCGGATGCCGTTCAAAGGATTTTTTCGACTTATTGCCTTAATTCCGCTTCTCAGCCCATCTATTTTAGCGGCCATCGCGCTGGTTTATTGGTTTGGCAATCAGGGCGTTTTAAAGGAGTTGCTGTTCGGATATTCCATTTATGGTCCGATCGGGATTGTCATGGCCTCAGTTTATTGGACATTTCCGCATGCTCTGATGATTTTGAGCACCTCGTTGTCGTTGTCAGATGCGCGGCTCTATGAGGCTGCAGATGTGTTGCACACAAGCAAATTGCGCGCATTTTTGACCATCACAATTCCCGGAGCGCGCTACGGTATCATCAGCACGACCTTTGTAATATTCACACAGGTTTTTACAGATTTTGGCGTCCCCAAAGTGATTGGTGGAAACTACAACGTGTTGGCCACGGATATTTATAAAGAAGTTGTTGGGATGCAGAATTTCCAGATGGGTGCTGTCATCTCGTTGGTTCTTTTACTGCCAGCAGTTTTCGCTTTCTTCGTAGATCAATATTCGCGAAAGCGGCAAGTGGCGCTGTTGTCATCGCGATCTGTTGTCTTTGAACCAAAGAAAGATAACCGGCTGGACATGGCCATGTTGGTCTTTTGTGGATGTATTGCAGTGATTATATTTATGATGATTGGCATGGCGCAGTATGGCGCTTTGGTAAAATTTTGGCCTTACAATCTATCGATGACTTTAAAACATTATAGTTTTGAAGTGGCGGGGCTTGGTTGGGAATCCTTTTATAACTCAGTCAGGTTGGCATTTTACACAGCTGTTTTCGGAACTGTTATCATTTTCGTAGGGGCTTACATCGTCGAAAAACTGCGCACGCAGGAAAAGCTGCGAGGTATTTTACAATTGTTTGCACTCCTGCCAATGGCCGTCCCAGGCTTGGTCCTTGGACTGGCGTATATATTTTATTTCAATGCCAGCGCCAATCCATTGGGCTTTATATACGCAACCATGGCAATTTTGGTCATCAATACAGTCGTACACTTTTATACTGTGTCTCATTTGACGGCCGTCACGGCCCTTAAGCAAATGGATAAAGAATTTGAAGCGGTCTCTCTGTCCTTGAAGGTGCCAGTATTTAAGATGTTTTGGCGGGTGACGATACCAGTGTGTTTGCCAACCATTCTCGACATCTCAATCTATCTGTTTGTCAACGCTATGACGACCGTATCTGGTGTTATTTTTCTCTATACCTATGATACAACCCTTGCCTCGGTATCGGCTATTCACTTGGATGAGCAAGGCGATGTCGCCGGCGCGGCAGCTATGGCCATGCTGATTGTTTACGTCTCTGTGTTCGTCCGTGTTTTGCACACGATTGTGACCAAAGGCATTCTTTGGAAAACGCAGGCTTGGCGACATCGTTCTCTGCTCACTTGATCGCGTCCCGCTCGCTAGCTGTGCTGTCACCGCCGATAACACAAATGGCGACAGTTGGTTTGACCGACGGAACTATGGGACAAGGCGATGTGCGCTCTACAGTATTTGGCTGAGAAACTCTTTGGTACGTGGATCGCTGGCGTTGTCGAAAAATTCTGATGGCGGACCGTGCTCCACAATCACGCCTCCGTCAGTGAAATAGATATGATCGGCGATTTCGCGGGCAAATCCCATCTCGTGGGTCACGAGAATACAAGTCATACCGTCCTGTGCCAGTTCCTTGATTGTCAGAAGAACCTCTTTGACTGTTTCCGGATCCAGCGCCGCGGTCACCTCGTCAAACAACATCACGTCGGGGTTCATCGCCAAAGACCGTGCAATGGCCACACGTTGTTGTTGGCCGCCCGATAACTCGCCAGGAAAGGCGTCTTCCTTGCCATGCAAGCGCACCTTGCGCAATAACTCGCGGGCTTGTGCACGCACTTCGTCCGGGGCCCGGTTCAGTACTTTTAGCGGCGCCATCATGATGTTTTCGAGTGCGGTTTTATGTGGAAATAAATTGTATTGTTGGAACACCATTCCCACCCGTTTGCGCAGCTCCAGTTTGTCTAAACCGCTTTGGGTCAGATCAATGCCACACACGGTGATCGAGCCAGACTGGATGTCGTTAAGCGCATTCACGCAGCGGATCAGCGTTGATTTCCCAGACCCCGACGGGCCAATGATACAGATCACTTCGCCTTTTTTTACATCCAGAGAGACACCTTTGAGCACTTCCAGATCGCCAAAGGATTTATGCACATTTCGGATCGAAACAATCGGCTGTGTATCGGTCGAAGTCATAGTCCGATCTCCTATAGTTGAACGGCGTATTTGCGTTCCAAGCGTACCGTCAGACGGGCAATTGGATAGCAATATAAAAAGAACAGGCAGAGGGCAAAGCTATAGAACGGCACCAGTAATTCAGGGTGGTTGTCTTCGGCCTCCATCGCTTGCCGCGACAGGGTGATGACCTCTTCCACCCCCAACAGCGAACACAGCGGTGTCGCCATGGTTAGAATGGCATACCAGTTCATCCACGGTGGGATCATGCGCTTAAAGCACTGCGGCAGAATAATACTCCAAAGGATTTGATGGCGTTTAAATCCAAGACTTTCAGCCGATTCCCACTGTGCCGTCGGTACCGACATGACCGCGCCACGAACAATTTCCGAAATATTTGCCATCACCGGCAGCGACAGTCCGAACACGGCTTTCATCCAGTCTGGGATGCGGATCACTGTGTCAAAGATGACAACTTCAAACGGAAATGCCAGCAAGACGATAAATAAGATAACTAACCAAGGTGAATTGCGAAACAACTGGGTGATAAACCAAGCCAGTCTGGAAATCGTATTGACCTGTGAGATCTGCGCCAGCCCCAGTGCCGCCCCGGCAACGGTGCCAAACAACATCGCAAAAAGGGAAATAATGATGTTAAACAGAAACCCGGATTTCAACAGAAAGGGAATCCATCTCTGCAGAGTGGCAAACGCATCTAGCATTGAAAAATTGGTTGCAGCCATCGCATAGCCCGGCCAAAGCAGGAGCGGAGAGGCCAAGACAAGAAGTGTCCAAGGTGGCAAAGAAGCCAGCCACGCGCTGGTGCTCGGCCCGCTGGCCCCTGCCGGCAGCACAAACGGGTGCATCACTGCCAACCGCTGTCGCTTTGGCAAATTGGCGTAGCGGATTTTAAGTGCCATAGCCCGGTATCCTCATCTTGTGTTCCCAGGAATTCATACCTGCCACGAGGACACCCACCAGCAGAATGTAGACGACAAAAACCAACAGCATCGTCGGATAGAGGGCCGAGGGGTAATCGTTCCATATTGTGACTGATTGGTACAGCAGCTCGGGTACAGCAATGCCAAAAGCCTGTGTCGTAGTTTTGACCAGATTGACCAGATTATTGTTCAGGGCCGGCAGGGAGACCCGCACTGCCAGTGGCATCACAATATACATGTAGATTTGTGACCGGTTGAACCCCAGCGCATTGGCGGCTTCTTTGGTGCTCTCTGGCACCGCTTCGATACCTGCGCGGAAAATTTCAACATTGAATGCACCGGCAAAAAATGACAGAGAAATGATCGCCCAGCCGACGTTTGAAATGATCGGTAGCTCAAGCCAGCCATCGGGGCTGTAGGTCGGGGTGAACTGACCCAGCGCAAAATAGAAAAACAGCAATTGAACATAGGGCGGTGTGTTGCGGAAAAACTGAATATAGCCCTGCACAAAGGCGCGGAGCAAACGATTGCTGCTGCCTTGAGCAAAGGCGCCGGCGATCCCGATCACCACCGAAAATATCAGACACGCAATAGAGAGTTTAATGGTAACCCAGATGCCTGACAGGATTTTACCCTGCTGTACCGGTTCGTACATCCAGATAAAATTCCATCTTGGGGTTGTGCTGGCCAGATCACGAAAGAAATCTGCAATTAAATCCATGAGGATACGCCGTATATTAATCCGCCGCCAATAGATTGGCGGCGGAACATTAAAAGGATTAACAGGTTAGCTTAATCTGCCAGCCAGTCCCCCATACGTTCGTTGTATCCTGCCAGATACGAGGTGGCTTTGATGCCCCACTTGGCTTCTAGTTCAATCAGCGTACCATCCTGATGCCACTGGTACTGCATACCAGACATGAAACGACCAAAGACACAGTTGCGTTCGGCTGATGGGACGGCCAGAGCCCAAGGGTTGTCATCTTCTGAGGCCAGAGGCATTTCGGAATCATCCCAATTGCCAGAGCTGAGGTCAGACCCGATCGAGCTGTCATCATATACCCATGCGATGCATTTTTTGTCGCGCAACGCCTGCTTTGCTTCGGCGTTGCCTGTAAAGGCGATGATTTTCGCACCATACCGCTGTTCGACGATCTGGTTGTAGAACGCGCCTTGCTTACCGCACACCGGTTTATCGCGCAGGTCTTCCCACTCGGTCAGACCCAGCGCCTTTGGTGACATTACATTAGTGCCTGAGGTGTAATAGTTTGGTCCGACGATGCCGACCAACTCGCGCCGATCCTTGCGGTCCGACATTGTGGCAATCATCAGATCGATTTTGCCCTGCTCAAGAAACTGCATCCGGTTCGAGGATTGTACCGCCACCAGTTCGATATCAACGCCCATTTTGGCGGCAACATCATTGGCCATATCAATCTCCATAC
>Ga0115008_10005772_pt1 | contig 10200 bp, 9 predicted proteins | sample FraStrMetagenome_FD_87164 | JGI IMG/M metagenome (GOLD analysis project Ga0115008, IMG submission 87164) | Marine eukaryotic phytoplankton communities from Arctic Ocean - Fram Strait ARC3M Metagenome | ecosystem: Environmental > Aquatic > Marine > Oceanic | place: Fram Strait | collected 2012-06-18
CAGCAAGGCGGCCAAACGATCAACAGTCTGCGCCAACATCGGCCGATCGCCGACAATCGGCAACAACTGCTTTGGCCGCGCTAGGCGACTCTCCGGCCAAAAGCGTTCTCCTCGGCCTCCGGCCATAATAACTGCGTAGCGATTCGACATAATATAGGCTTAGAGCATTTAAGAACATAGCAAGACTCAACGCCAGTCACAACAGTAATACTATAGCATCAAGACCTAAAATACTCAATTCTAATGCGAGACAATACCGTTGAGGCCTGCAACAACTAGGCCAAATACAAATTAGCTAGCTCGCAAAGAAATCAGTAACTAGTGACCAACACACAGCTATCGCTCCGTTAACCGTCCATTAATAAAACAGCCGACAAGGGGAGCCGGCCCCTTGTCGGCGAAAACCACCCTGCCTAAGCGTTTGCGCGCGCGCGCGCGTCGGCCTCAATTGCCTGAAGGATCACCTGCATAACTTCGGCCGCGGCAGCTTTAACTTGCGGCAAATCATCTGGATCAACGACATCGGAGCGACCAAAGACATAAAACTTAATCTTCGGCTCAGTGCCAGAACCACGTACCGCAAAACTGTAGCCGTTGCTCAATTCCAAGAAGTAGAAGTCTTGTGCTGGAATTCTCTCACCGTCCGCATCGATCATTTCATCTTTGCCGAAATCGGTGAAGCCAGAGACTGCCACACCTGCAAAGGCCTTGGGCGGATCGGAACGATAGGAGTCTAGAATATTCTTAATTTTCTGACTCCCCGCAGCACCTTCATAATAGATATTAATAGTTTTTTCCTCATAATATCCATGCTGCAAATACAATGCATCCAGATACTCTGGAAAAGTCATCTCTTGCGCCTTCAAATAAGCGGCGACTTCGCAAAACATCACTACAGCCGCATTTGCATCCTTATCCCGCACTTTATCAGTCGCAAGATATCCGTAACTTTCCTCTCCACCAAAGACAAAAAAAGTTGAGTAGTCCAACATCAGGTCCGCCTTAGTCCAGGCATCACAGGCATCATAATCCAGCGCAAGCCCCTCTTTCTCATACAGCTTCGCCTTCATTTTCGCCTCGTAGCCAGCCAACTTAGCACCGATCCATTTAAAGCCGGTCAAGGTATTGATCGTCTTCAAACCGTGCCAATCAGCGACCGCTTCTTGCATTGGGCTTGTCACAAATGTCTTAATCAAAACTGCGTTTTCGCTGCCTTCATCAGGAATAACTTCGGCATCCTTTAGAGTGGAGATGCGGTACTCCGCCAAAATGGTACCAATCTGGTTGCCTGTTAACAAAACCATGTTCCCCGACACGTCGCGCACGGCGACCCCCATACGATCGGCATCCGGATCAGTCGCGACGACCACATCCGCCCCGACCTCATTCGCTTTAGCAATCGCCATGGCCAAAGCTTCAGCATTTTCCGGATTCGGAGATTTAACAGTAGGAAAGCCGCCGTGAAACATCTCTTGCTCGGGAACTTCAACCACCTTCACGCCTAGAGCCTTCAAAGTTGGCACCGAACTGATAGCTCCAGTTCCGTGGATCGGAGAGAACACCACTTTAGGTGCCTGGGCGGACATCACTTCTTCATCCAACACCATTTCGCGCAAAAGTTGCAGATACGGCTCATCTGCGGCTGCACCCAATACAATCACAGGCGACAAATCAATTTCTAGAAATGCAGGTAATTCTTCTAACCCGACTTGGTTCACCAAATCTACAATTCCCTCAGCATGGGGTGCAACTACTTGGCTTCCATCTTCAAAATAAGCCTTAAACCCATTGTCATGCGGCGGATTATGACTGGCGGTAATGACCGCACCACAGGTTGCATTGTAGTGGCGCACAGCAAAACTCAGCTGCGGCGTAGAACGCGGACCCTCAAAAATAAGAGCCTGCCCACCCAGCTTGCACCACGTCGAGGCCGCTAGCTCACAGAAGTGGCGCGAAAAATGCCGGACATCGTGCGCAATCACAAAACGCGGCAAATCGTAACGACCACTGGCTTCTAAATACTGCTTGGCATAACGGAAAAGCCCGATTGTGGCGCGCACGAGATTAAAATCATTCAGTACATTAGACCCTACTGCCGCATACTCCGGAGAACCGAGCTCGGACAGCTGACCAGTTTCCACTGAGGTCGAGACACGGCCAATAGTGCGCCCACGAATACCACCTGTACCGAAAGCTAAATTTTGATAGAATCGATCATTCAACTCTTCCCATTCTTGATGCTCGACCAATTCCGCGATACTCGCACCAGCCCAAGCTGGCAGATAGTCTGCATTGGCCCAGAGCACTAGATTAACAACTGTCGACTTAAGCAAGAGCCCTTCGGCTCCTGCGGCTTCAATTTTAGCAATTAGATTCATATTTCGTTTAACTTATATTATAAAAAACCATTTAATTAAAAGCAGACCCACCTCATGCACCCGACTAATACAGAAGTGATCAGCCACGACAATCATCACGCTGGCATGATAGGGTTAAGCGGTAACTTCTAAGATTTCAGCCGCAATCGATAACCCGACCTTGCTCGACACGAGGTGAAAAGCACGTTTCCCCGACAGCTGTAATACGCACATGTCCCTAACACAAACAACTGTAAGCCTTGCGTTAGCAGTCGGATGCCCGCCTCAAGATCTGGCACCATGATTACTAACCGCAATTCAAACATAATACTTTAAAACATCGCATTTACACTAAAATTGCAAGGCTACTAAAGCGCGAAAAGATCAGATCTCGACGCAATGCCAATCATGCTCCGATCACGACACCGTCCTCAAGCTCAGGCCGGTTCTGCAGCGCCGTCCACTGAGCCACAAAATCAGCCTGATCAACTGCGAAACGCGGACTAATCTCAAGGCGTATTTGCGGTAGCCCACTAGCATCAGTCTCTATCGACTCGCCGGCCGCTATAAGCCAACGCGCAAACATGCGTAACTGGTCCGCTTGGCAACTTTGCGGCGAGTCCAATCCGCTAGCATTTTTGACCGGGCTAAAATCGTCTTCACGCGTGGCTTCTACAATAACAGGGTTCTTAGCCAACGGCAACGCGTCGAAAACAAACATCTCGAACTTGACCCCGTTGGCCTGCTGGGGGCGGACAAGCTGACCCGATTCATTTATGTGCGGAATCTTTTTATCAGCGCGATGAAAGGGCAATTGACTATCCACGCCATGACCACCGGCCCGCGCAATAAACGCACGGTCAAAGATGTGAATCGCGACGCTCCCCCCCTTAAAGCGAATCTCTCCGTCACAATTCGTTTCAAGCTGCAGTGCTGCTGGCAGATCGCTGTATTCCACCACCAACGCACGCCCAGCTTGCTGGCAAAAAACCCCCACTTTCTCCAAGGCATAGGCCTTAGCCACCATTTTACTTGAAAGCTCAGACCTCTTCAGCACGTGAAATCCGATAAAACTGGGATCAATGCATTGCACCACTGGATTATCGACCTGAAAATAACTTACAATGTCAATTCCTTGCTGTTGCATCTGATCAACCGCACCACTGCGGACTAATGCACGCAGCGATCCTCCATGCCCATCGGGCGTCATGGCAATGTTGCCGCGATCAGCCAGTAATATTTTCCCAGCATAATCAACCGCCGGCACCAGCCCTTGCACAATAAAATGCACCTGATCTCGCGACATGCCAAAGAAATCTGCGGCTTTAAATGCAGCGCGAGTGGCCGCGTCATTGATCTCACTGGTCAAAATAAACCAAGGGATACTCACTTCGAAATGCTCGCCCGAACGCAGCAACTTTTCCGCAAATACCTGAAAGAGCGATTTATTCGTGACGGGCGTAATAGGGTAAGTCCCTTTAGGCCCATCATAACCTAATCGCGTTCCTTGACCACCTGCCACGGTAAAGGCGGCCACACGCCCAGCTCGCAGCGCTGCTTCTCCAGCAGACCGAGCAGCCAGCCATTCTGCATCATCGCCTCCCTTCGCTGGATGCGCGATATAGCTCGCAGGTTCTAATCCTACTAAATCTTGCGCCGGAGAAGCTTGAGTCACTACGTGCTCAGCCACCAATGATCTGACTTCGTCTAAATCGATTTCCGCCGCTTGCAGCAGCAAATGCGCTTGAGCGGGCGCATCTAACTGATCAAAAAAAGCGAATACCTGCTCCTGCCCTGCAGCTCGGAATGCTTCAATAAGAGAGTGATGCTCTGTTGTCATTTCAATAATTTAACACTGATTACATAATAAATCAGCACAAAATGTAATACTGCGGGCGCAAGTAATACTGCGGGCGCACTTTCGGGGCACATCAGCTGCAGCCTAGGGCTCATCCGCAAAGCGAAAAAGTAACTCACCGGGCCGTGAATAGCCCAGTCGCTCACGTACGACACGTTCCATGAATTCAGGATCTTCTAGTAAACGAGTCAAATACGCCTCCTTATGCTCAAACTCTTTTCGAGCTTGAATCAGCTTGAGCTCTATTCTGTTTTCGCGCGCTTTAAAATTACTATGCTCACGATGAGTTTGCAGAATTAAGCTGATAAAAAAGAGAGTTAGCACAAACAACATGCCCAATAGCATGAGCATAATTACGCGTTCTTTTCGCTGGGCAGGTTGCTTCGACATCAAGAAGTACAACAGAAGGTCATTTTAAGCTAATTGAAAAGGTAAATTGCCGCGGCGCACTTAACATTTAAGCATGACACGGCAATTTACCTTATTTAAATAGAAATGCCTACTCACACAGCAGCCAATCCACGTTTTATTTTTCAAGGTCCGAGCACTCTTACAGCACGGTAGAATTCACACGACATGGTTTTACCGCCCAATGGACGTCCGCGTACAAATTGACGCCACATGACTTACTGCCAGGATAGAGCTTAGCGCTATTTAACAGCTAAGGGCAGCGTATATGCAAATCGAACTTCAAACTGATGCTTAGAGGCTACTGGGAAGCGGCAAATCGACTTCAACATCCGCCTGATAGTCGACACCATCTATATTAAATCCAAAAAGCTGTAGAAAATTCTGCTGATAACCGGCAAAATCCGATAGTTCATTTAAATTCATACTATTAATTTGCGGCCAAATTTCAGCGACTGCCTGTTGCACCTCGTCATCCATCTCCCAGTCATCCACTCGAATACGACCCAATTCGTCTAGTTTTAAATCGTCACCATAAAGACGCTCATTGAGCAACCGCACTGCTTGTTGAATACAATCCTCATGATTACCCTTAGCCTTCATTATCTTAAATAAGATAGAAATATAAAGAGGCACGACGGGAATCGCCGAACTCGCCTGGGTCACAACTGCTTTATTCACAGAGACGTAAGCTTCACAATCGTAAGTCGCTGTGATCGCCGCGGCCGCACGCTCAACATCTTTTTTGGCCTGCCCAATGGTACCATTGGTGTAGACTGGCCACGTTACTTCAGGCCCAATGTAAGAGTAAGCAACGCTCTTAGCGCCGGGAGCTAGCACTCCAGCTTCATCCAGCGCCTTCATCCACAATTCCCAATCAGCGCCACCCATCACATTAACTGTATCCGCAACTTCTTGCTCACTCGCAGGATCAATCGACACTTCAGTCACCTGAGCTTTATCTGTATCCAAACTACGATTAGTATAAGAAGTTCCAATAGGCTTAAGCACCGATTTATAAGTCGCGCCATCGGTGGGGTCGGTACGACGTGGCGAAGCTAAACTATAAACAACTAAATCGACTTGCTGCATATCGGCCTTAATAGCGGCAATTGTCTCTGCCTTAATCTCGTTAGAGAAGGCATCACCGTTGATGCTTTTCGCATAACGCCCGGCGGCATGCGCCGCCTTTTCGAAAGCCACGGAATTATACCACCCCGCACTAGCTGGCTTGCCCTTTAAAGAAGGACGCTCAAAGAAAACGCCTAGCGTGTCGGCATCATGGCTAAAGGTAGCTGCGATTCGGCTCGAAAGGCCGTAGCCAGTGGAAGAACCAATGACTAGCACCTTTTTCGAACCTCCTTCAATACGAGCAGCCTGAGCCACTTCAATTTCTTGGCGCACTTTAGCCTCACAGCCCTGTGGGTGTGAAGTAATGCAGACAAATCCTCGGATACGGGGTTTTACGATCATCTTAATAAGCTCTTTAATTTATAAAATTTAATACTGGAACGAGAAACAAAATAGACCGCAAGCTTTGTTGCAATCGGTAATTAAAACAGAAAGCGTCACTGTTGCGGGGCATTAACCGCATTGCCATACTTAACTTACTACTACTGCCACTGCTGCCCGAGCATCATTAAGCCCAAAAGAGGCATCATTGCTCCTCGCACAGCTTGATCAAACTGCTGCTGGGTTTCTGCGGCCGCCAACTGAGCCAGCACTCCATCTAACATTGCTAACAATCCCATCAATTGAGGCTTTTGCAGTGCAATGGATTCCGCGGCGCTCACTGCAAATTTAACCTGCAGCTCCGCCATTTTCGCGGCCCACTGTTCAGCAACTTCCAGCAACACCCAACGCCCATCAACCTTCACCAACTGCAAAAAATCTGCGGTTTGCCCAGCCAGCTTCAATTCCAATTCCGCATGTGTCGCATCCTGCGACACGACTGTCACTTGCGCTTGACTCAAACTAGCTACAGTAAAGTCAGGCAGCTTAATCCAATCGGAAAATCCCTGCGCATGGCAAATGCCCCCCGAAATAGTCGTTGCGAAAAACGACTGCCCCTGAAACTGCTTGAGCCGGTCGACCGAGCCAAACGAGCTGTCGACGAACAGCTCAATGATACCAACAAATGCGGGAATAGACGACTTTAGCGCTGAAGTATTTTGAATACTAGCAGCTAGTTTCTCACTGCCAAAAATGAAATGCTGCTGTTGCTGAATTAAGCTACCCAACTGGCCGATCAAAGCCACAATTTGAGCATAAATATCGGCGTCTAGCTGATGCCCCATCAATTGAGCCAGCTCATTAATATCGGCCTGGTACGAAACTGGTAACGACTGCCACAGCGCCGTGGCATCGCAGACGGAAATCCCCCTTAGAACTGCCTCAACTGCGAGACCAGGTTGATCTGAAAAAGGCGTGGCTTGCGACTTGCTACCATAGGCAGTTGACAGCAAGCCACATCCAACGAGGCACAAAGAAATTTTTTTCAGGGCAGCTATCATCTTATTTGCCTGTCGAGTTGATTACCTAAAAAATAAAAGCCGCGGGTTCGACCAACCCGCGGCTTTCAGCATTACTCAAATAAAACTTAGCTGACGTCAGCTGCCATCATCTCCTCACGTGCCTTTTCCGCCAGCGGCGTACTCAAGTAGCGTTCACCAAAGCTGCAACCGATAGTCACTATAGTTTTGCCCGCCATTTCTGGACGCTTGGCCAATTGAATCGCAGCCCACACATTCGCACCAGTTGAAATTCCGCCCAAGACACCATCCTGCTCTGCGAGAGATTGCGCAGTGGCAAATGCATCTTCGTTCGATACCTTAATTATATCATCAATAATTTCAGTATTACAATTCTTAGGAATAAAGCCCGCACCGATCCCTTGAATTTTATGCGGGCCAGGGGCCCCACCTGAGAGGACAGGACTCGCCTCAGGCTCGACCGCCACAGTAAACAGTTCCTTACGCGCTTTGATGACCTCAGACACACCAGTGATAGTCCCCCCCGTACCTACTCCGGCGACGAATGCATCAATCTGCCCCTCGGTCGCAGACCAAATCTCTTCTGCTGTAGTCAGCCTGTGTGCTTGCGGATTTGCCGGGTTTTCAAATTGCTGTGGCATGTAAGCTTTTTCACCATACTGCTGTACCAACTCACCCGCACGTGCAATCGCGCCGGGCATGCCCTTGGGCCCAGGTGTTAAAACAATTTCTGCACCCAACATGCGTAAAAGCACACGGCGCTCCAGCGACATCGTTTCAGGCATGGTCAATATTAACTTGTAGCCCTTAGCCGCACAGACAAACGCCAATGCAATACCAGTATTGCCCGAAGTCGGCTCTATAATAATACTTTCTGGCCCAATCTTACCATCGCGCTCAGCCGCCTCAATCATCGCCTTACCAATCCGATCCTTGACACTGGCCAGTGGATTAAAGAACTCACATTTCAGATAAATATCTGCATTTACACCCGCGGCAGTATGATTAATTTTAACCAGCGGAGTGTTGCCGACGGTTTCAATGATAGATGAATATTTTTTGCTCATAATTTACATTTGGTATTAGTTCACAGAAAAGAGGTCACACTAAAGTTCTTAGTTTGGGACTGCAGCCCCCATATAGCTTTTACACTGGCGGCGACTGACCATAAAAAAACACCGAAGCTCGGTGTTTAGAGTAATATGGCCAAGATGCTAGCGACGACGCGGACCGAAACTGCGCTTAGGTGCTCCCCGATTTACGCTGGCATTACGCAAACGATATACTATTCGCGCCTTATTTAAATCATAGGGACTCATCTCCATCTTAACCGTATCACCAGTAGTGATTTTAATGAAGTGCTTACGAAGCTTTCCAGAGATGTGCGCAAGCACTTGGTGGCCATTGGTCAGCTCGACCCGAAACATAGTTCCGGGGAGAACGGCTACAATTTTGCCTTCGACTTCGACGTATTCTTCGCTTTGTGCTGCTTTTGACATATTAATTGGGAAAGGCGCTAACAAACCAGTAAAAATGGCAAAGTCAAGAATGCTCTGAGACCATTCAAAAGCCTTGTAAACAACTTCCTACAGAACAATAACAGGCCTCCATCAAAAATACCATGCCAGAAGACTGCCCGTTTGAAAAAATATTCCCCTCCGAACTCGTCCGAGATGAAGCCTATTTCATGAGCCATGCTTACAATCAAGCCATTGAAGCTTGGAAGAAAGATGAAGTTCCAATCGGTGCAGTAATTGAGCACCAAGGCCGCATCATCGCTTCGGCTCACAATCAATCGCGGGCCAGTAACGACCCGACGGCACACGCCGAGATAATAGCCATCTCGCAGGCGGCCAGCTACATAGGGGACTGGCGACTCAATCAATGCACCCTATACGTAACCAAAGAACCCTGCCCAATGTGCTCCGGCGCTTTAGTCATTTCTCGCATTGGCAAAGTCTACTACGGACTCCCAGACCCACGCATGGGCTGCGTCGGCGGCGCGATTAACCTCGGTGCACTACCAGACAGCAATCACCGTTTTGAATCAGTCGGCAATATTTTAGGCGAGTTGAACCATCAGTTGTTAAAGGCTTTTTTCGAAAAAAAAAGACAAGCTAATAAGCTTAAATCGCCAGATAGCAGCATAACCAGTAAATAAATATTTTACACATCGCCCCCAGCTGCTAATTTACAAGCATAACAATCTTTCAAATCTCATAATACATAAAACGACGAACAACAGCAATTATGGCCTACGAACTACCAACCCTCCCTTATGCTTACGACGCGCTCGAACCACATTTTGATGCGCGCACGATGGAAATCCATCACTCAAAGCATCACAATGCATACATTACTAATGTAAATGCAGCGCTCGCAGGCACCGAGCTTGCTGACAGATCAATCTGTGAACTACTCATCGACCTATCGGTGATACCTGAAGCTAAACGTACTGCCGTGCGCAACAACGGAGGTGGACACCTAAACCACAGCTTCTTCTGGAGTATCCTAAGCCCCACAGGTGGCGGTCAGCCAGTAGGCAAACTCGCAGCGGCCATTGATGCTGAACTCGGTGGATTCGAAGCATTTAAAACAGCTTTCGCTGCGGCTGGCGCCACTCGCTTTGGTTCTGGCTGGGCCTGGCTTGTCGTCCAACCTGACGGCAAACTAGCAGTTAGCTCGACCCCAAATCAAGACAACCCCTGCATGACAGGCGTTACTGAAGTTGAGGGCAAGGCAATCATCGGCCTAGACGTATGGGAACACGCCTACTACCTGCAGTATCAAAACCTACGCCCGAAGTACATTGCGGCTTTTTGGAATGTGGTGGATTGGAACGCAGCAGAAATTAACTACAGCAAAGCGCTAAAAGCTGCTGGTAAAATCCAAGCGGACTAGCAGCAGAAAAACCATTCAAAAGCCGCCGATATATTCGGCGGCTTTTTTATGCCCTCACAACAGTAAGCGACCGTTGAAGCACCTACGTTAACCGTCTTGCTTTTTCCAAAATCTGGGCTGCAAGGCGCGCACGCTATCGGGATCTGTTTTTGCTGTTGGCAATGTGTTGAGCACATCAATGAGG
>Ga0115008_10005779_pt1 | contig 10199 bp, 22 predicted proteins | sample FraStrMetagenome_FD_87164 | JGI IMG/M metagenome (GOLD analysis project Ga0115008, IMG submission 87164) | Marine eukaryotic phytoplankton communities from Arctic Ocean - Fram Strait ARC3M Metagenome | ecosystem: Environmental > Aquatic > Marine > Oceanic | place: Fram Strait | collected...
ACGATGCATAAGAGCAATGCTGTTCCTATTATTAATCAACAAGAAGCAATAGATATTGCAAACATGAGAAGATCCTGATATAATGGTAGATTATACACTGAAGACGAACTGGGATTGCCTAGCGTCTCTGATGAAAAAGATTGAAGAGAATAAGAAGTCCAAAGAGAAAGTGATTTCTTTTGATGGACTTACTTTGACTACCAACAAGTTTACATATACGTTATTTGCTGGTGAATTGAATAGAGAGAAGAGGACTAAATGATGGCAGAACGATACCGCGAAGAAACCACTGATTGGGGTGATTACAAGATAAGCAATCACATATATATTACTATGGGTACGCAGTTGTTGGGTTATATACCCAAAGGTGGTAAAGAGATGCGCTTCTCTAAACCAAAGAAACAGTGGTCAGTTACTCGAAGAAAGTTTCGTGATTTGACCAAGAAAGAAATCGCATGGGTAAAAGAAAATGGAAACATACCGCAAAGTTAGTATATTAGCACTAGCAATATTAATATCTGGATGTAATTTATTACCAGACAACTTCGATAATCAAGAGTTTGGTTATCTCGCAGAACTTCATGTATCTGCATCCGTAACACCAAGTCCCTGTGATGAAGACGAACTAAAAGAAATACATCGTCTTGCATCCATTCTCGCTACGTACAGCGAACATACACTAAACAATAATACCACATTAATCTATAGTGAGATTCAAAGTCTCGCAGGTGAGTTATTGGTCAGGGAATCACCTAGTAGAACCTACTGTAAAATGAAACGAAAGAGTATCCGACAAGTGACTGATACAGCACTATCGGTATTCGGAAAGAGGATAAAGAAATGAGTGCATTATTAAACGATTGGGAAAAGAAAGCAGAAGTTCATATTCATGAGTTGAAGAGTTACCTGGATAATGGTGAACTTGCACGAGATGAGTATGACGAGTTAGTAAAAGATGTTGCTGATACTTCGACTATCATTAAACTACTTGACAATGAAAAGGATAGAATCCTCGCGGCAACGATTGCAGAAGGACTAATGGTTCTTGCAGGTGCGCTATGATAAGTAAAATACTATTCGGTGTGATACTGAGTGGTTCTATAGGTTTCTATCTGTTCTATACGTTTGCGCATCTGCCATTAGTCACTAAGGTGGAGCAACAGCAGTTAGTTCTTCAGGCACAAGAGTTTCGCCAGCAAGAACAGATTGCTACTATAGACGCACTTCAGAACAATCTAACCAAGACTAGTGAAGCACTAAGCACACAGTCGGCACGTAACTCAGAGATTGAGGGTGAGATGTCTCGGTACATGAACATCTTTCGTAGACACAACCTAAGTAAATTAGCGGCAGCAAAACCTGGACTAATTGAACCACGTATTAACAAGGGGACCAAGAATGTATTTGACAGCATCGAAGAAGATTCTGCTTTTATCAGCAATCTTAATTAGTACAGGTTGTTCGTTACTTCCTCAAGCACCTAAAGTTATTCCGGTTGAGATTCGTACTGTAGAGGTAAAGATACCTATTGTTCATCCTACTCTGCCTCGTGCAATCGATCTGAAAGAACCCTACTTCTATGTTGTATCAGATAAGAACATGGATACGTTTATCGCAGAGATGGAGAAACTAAATGGTACAGTAGTCTTTACTGCAATGACAATTGATGACTATGAGTTGATGGCATATAATATGCAGGAAATAAAACGCTACATAGGACAGTTAAAGGAAGTTGTGGTATACTACCGAACTATTAATGACGAACCCGAAGAGGTCGTAGAGGAAAAATAATGTACGATTACAAAGTAAAAATCGTGAGAGTGGTCGATGGCGATACAGTGGATGTTGATATCGACTTAGGTTTTGGTATCTGGATGCTTAAAGAACGTGTACGTATGATGGGCATCGACACACCTGAATCCCGTACTCGCGATAAGGTAGAGAAGAAGTTTGGTCTTGCCGCTAAGAAACATCTCAAAGAAATGTTAGGTAAGACAGCGATTCTTAGGACTCAGATCGATAGGTCCGGAGAAGATAAGAAAGGTAAGTTCGGTCGTATTCTAGGTGACTTCGATGTTCAAGTTGAACCATCTATCGGTCAGTATGATACAATGAAGAGTGCTTGCCAGATTATGATTGATGACGGTCATGCTGTACCATACTTCGGTGGCAGTAAAGAAGAGAACGAAGCACAGCATTTAGCGAATCGAGAACGCCTGATTGCCGAGGGTGTTGTCGTTCTATAGATCGAAAGGTTATATGCATATAACAAAATACTCTAAAAATAGTGTTATTAAATCATAATAATGCTTGTGGATGTCACTCTCTCGTGATATAATGGTAACTCATTAGACAGAGAGAGTGACTACCATGTTCAACAAAATCGCAGATTCAAGTCTTTACGAGATGTACGTAACTAAGCATCAGATCAAACAGAACAAAGGCGAGATGCGCGGTTCTAAGGACATGGAGCGCACCAAGTGCTACGATGCAGAGTGGAGATTCCAACGCTCTGTTCAGATCCCTCTATTCAAGTCTATCGCAGAAGCAGAAAAATTCACTAAGAAAATCTACAAGTCTAAGTTGTGGGAGAAGATGTGGAAAGAATCTGTCGAGAACAATGTCGGTAGAATCTTCAACAACTATCCTGACGTAGTACAGATGAAGCGAAGTTCAGGAAGAACTGCTGGTTCTACTAACGGTAAGACTGTATACTTAAATGTCAATTCTGGTTTAGATATGTACACTTTGTTGCACGAACTTGCTCACACTCTTGGTCATATGCACCACGGACGTTCGTTTCGTCAAGCACTGTTGAAACTTGTAGGACAGTTCATGGGCGCCAAGTTCAAGAAAGTTCTAGCAGAATCATTCAAGAAAAACAAACTCAAGTGTGGCGATGCTCGTAAACCAATGTCATTTGAGAACTGGGTTGCTGCCCGTGATCGAATGGAGAAAATTCGTGAAGAGAAAAGAATAGGGGAGTTCGCACTATGAGACCAATATGTTTAAATTACGGTTGTGAGAAACTAGTGACCCATTCCGGTAGTAGATGGAGATCCTTCTGTTATCGTTGTCATCGTGCTGGATATGGTGCCGAGACACTAGCAGAAGGTGTAACTCCATTCAAGACTGGTGAATGTAGTAATCAGAACGGTCAACTTGGATTCGAATGTCCCATCGATTATGTTAAAGCACCGTGGGCATGGGGACAGACTCAGATCGATCATATAAATGGTGATCACTTAGAAAACGATCCGAGCAACTGTATGGAACTATGTGATATGTGCCATACTTACAAGGGTAAACTGTCGGGCGATTTCAAGCGACAGAATCAATCAAAATATATGTATAAAAGGAAAATAAAATGACGTATGCAAAGAAAACCTGTTATGATTGTGGGCAACGTGATATTCAACCCAACATGAAACGAGTCACTATAACGAAGACTAATACCTCTCATGGATATAGTCATAAAACAAAGAAAGCGACATCATCAAGAGCGTATGTCAACAAGCGAAAGGTATTTGTGTGTAAGTCTTGTGCTGATGCCAGAACACAATCAACAATTAATACGTGGTTGTTTTTGATAGCAACAGGCATAGTAATTTATTTTTACTTTTCTTAAAATATATGTTGCAATTACATATTACCTATGTTATAATAACACTTCATTAGAGAGAGAGAGAAATATTATGAGTCATGAATTAGAGATTGTAAACGGCGAAGCGAAGATGGCATATGCAGGACAAGTTCCTTGGCATGGTCTTGGTACTAAAGTATCTACAGATTTGTCTCCACGCGAGATGCAAAAAGCGGCGGGTCTGGATTGGAGTGTGGAGAAACACCCTGCATTGATCAACGTGCGTGGTGAGTTAATTGAGACAGGTCAGGAAGCACTTATCCGTACAGATACTAATGCTGTACTAACTAACGTAGGTAAGTCATGGAATCCTGTCCAGAATGACGAAGCATTTGATTTCTTTGCTGAGTACTGTGCCGCTGGCGATATGGAGATGCACACTGCGGGTTCACTAAAGGATGGTCAAATTACTTGGGTTCTTGCTAAAGTAAATGAGTCATTCGATATCCTTGGCGATGATCAAGTCGATTCGTTCCTGTTACTATCTAACCCACATCAGTATGGCAAAGCAATCAATGTTCGCTTTACTCCTATTCGTGTAGTATGTAACAACACCTTGACCTTCTCGCTCAGTGCGAACTCAAACAATCAAGTAACTATGAACCACCGCTCTAAGTTTAATCCCGATGAAGTTAAATCGCATATGGGAATTGCTCACGATAAGTTTGCTCAGTATAAAGAGATGGCGGATTACTTAGGACACAAGCAAGCATCATTCGGTGATCTGATTAACTACTTTAACAATGTGTTCCCAGTTGCTAATGCTGCCGCTCGTGAAGCGAAAGCATACGATGATCTATCTCGCACTGCTAAGTTAGCAATGGATCAACTTGACACACAACCGGGTGCTGAGTACGGACGCGGATCATGGTGGCAAGCACTTAATGCTGTGACTTACACAACCGATCACTTGTTGGGTCGCTCTGCTGATACTCGTATGGCGTCTGCATGGTTCGGATCTAATCAAGCGAAGAAAGTCAAAGCAGTAAACCTCGCAGTTGAGATGGCATCGTAAGATGCCTAGCATAACTTTTCGTGAGTTTTGTTTTAACCAGTGGATTCTTCACTGTGAAGAGTGTGAAGGGTATGACGGAAAATACCCTGACTACGATTCGAAAGAGTACTTCCGGCGAATGAAATGGTTTCTAAGATGGCAATGGCAAGTACGACCTAAAGTATAAATAACGCCTGAAAAACACCTTTAGTATAAATATTATAATGATATTCATGTACTAAAGGTGTTTGTTTATGATCGATCCCATCTCTGCTGTTGCAGTCGCAACATCTGCATACAAAACAATAACAACAATGCTTTCTGCTGGTCGTGAGATTGAAGATACTCTAGGTCAGATAGGAAAATGGTACGGTGCTATTGCTGACTTCAATGAAGCGAAGCGACAGGCAGAAAATCCTCCTCTATTCAAAAAACTATTCTATTCCTCAAGTATTGAGCAAGAGGCGATGGAACTGTTCATTCAAGAGCGAAAAATAAAAGCACAAGAAAGGGATCTCCGAGAACTATTGACCTTCTGTTTTCCTGGTGACGCATACAAAGAATTGACTGATATGCGCAGAAAGATAAAGGATCAAAGAGAGAGGACACAATATAAGCAAATTCGCCAGAGACAAGCATTTGTTGCCAATACAATTAACTGTATACTGATTGTAGTTTTAAGTGCTATTACGTATGGTGTATTTTCACTCATATTGAACGCAATTCCATGATACACGCATTCTTGCTAACAGTGATCGTTCAAGGTGCGGTAGTATCTAATGATATGTATTTTGCTAGTGTTCATATATGCCAAGAATACGCTCATGCACTTGTCCACGGCAAGCATAAAAATGTTCATCATAATAATACTGTATCAGCATATTGTATCCCGAAGAAAGTGAATCCTGAAGATATAGTTGTGTATACAAGATAGCGGATGTATATATACTAAGACGAATTTTTTAATAGAACAAATGGTGAACTAAATGAATAAGATGATTTTTTTAATGTTGGCGATGATGTGTTCCATGACCTATGGTCAGACAGATGCAATTGATGATACTATAAGAACTGACTCGGTAACAAACAGCACAGTCGATTCGACATCGAACTCAACTACCACACTGAAATCTCCTCCTGCTTCTGCGATAACTCCGACTATCAACACATCAAACTCTGACTTGTGTACGTTCGGTGTTGCGGGTGCAATTCAAACACAGATTCTAGGTATCTCTACTGGCACTCAGGTGACAGATGATAACTGCGAACGCTTGAAACTTTCGAAGACACTGTATGATATGGGTATGAAAGTGGCAGCGGTTTCTACGATGTGTCAAGACCCAAGAGTATTCAACGCTATGATGATGGCAGGCACTCCGTGTCCCTATGACGGTATGATTGGATCAGAAGCGAAAGCGGCATGGGAAGTTAATGCTGAAGAGAAACCCGATGCTAAAAAAGAAGAGGAGGGACTGACCGATGGTACTAAGACACTATTGGGCGGCGCTGGCGTTGCTAGTTTGCTCTTGTTACTCTTACTCTAACGATACAGTTTACGGTTCTACTGAGAACGCTGCCTCAGCAGGACTCAATTGGGTTATGACGAATGTTCTGCCACAACAAGCAGGACTAACTGTTGGTAATGTAATCTATCAATACACTACAGTTAAGAACACCGACGATGATATGGTCGTTAGTGTACAAAATGAAAACGCAAAAGGTAGCGGTTATATCTTTAGATCATCAGATGATTGGTCAGGTATACCCGGCAACACTATAAATAAAGTGGTTCCAGTGGGCAACATTGATATATCATACTGGGGAGATGGTTCGATTGATTGGACAGGTACAGGCAGTGTGACTGATGCTAATGTAATCTACACGTATCAATATGATCCATGCTTTGACCCACAGACTGATCCCTCTTGCCCAGGATGGATAGCACCAGTCGATTACAATGTTACAGAGGGTGAAGCATACGATGCTTTGAACGAAGACTATGTTCAGAATGAACTGGATCGAAAGCAGACTCTTAAAGATGAAGAAGAGGAAGAAGAAGCAGAACGAAAGGCAAACATTCTAAGAAAGAAAAGAGAGAATGATGAGAGACTGGAAGTGATGTTGGGATATGTGAATACATCCCTATTATCTGAAGGTCAACTAATTCAGCATGAGATGCTAAAGGCGACAAACAATCTGTCGGGTGCGTATTATGCAACTATATCAGGTGGTAATTATCCAGAGACTATTAAGTTGATTGATAAGAAACTGCCGGATAGTAAGAGTGGTGTCAGAACCAATCTTGCGCAACAAGTGCTACATCAACAGATGGTCGACTCACAATATAATAATAATAACGGAGAGCAATAAAATGTTCAAGAAATTAATGTTATCGGTAGCAATTCTGAGTGGCAGTGCAATCGCCCAAGAAGTGCCCATTACTGGCAACGTAGAATCAAAATGTATAGTACAAACTGATACACTCGGAGTATATGGTAACCCAACTCCTAGCAAACTAACTACAGCATCCACTAGTGGCGGTGTTGTGCCAATTATTCGTTTCGATGTAATTCAAGCGAGTTTTTATAAAGCACGAATCACTACTCCGAGCGGATTCTCAGAAAGTCCTGCACTAGATGATGTCGTAACATGGACTGGCGCTGTTACTGTCGGTGAAGTTTCCGATGCTACTATGTCATCTTATAGCACCAGCAAAGTCGAGTACGATAACACAACTGAAATTGATTTAACAGTTGCGGGCAGTACTTGGTTCAATATTGAATCAGTAGCAGAATATGGATATGATACAGCACTTCCTGCAGGCACATATCGTGCTGTTGTAAGCGCAGAGTGTATCGCTCTATAATATGCGAATCATTGTTATGATATTGTTGATGACTTTGAGTAGTTTCGCAATTGGTCATCAATGGACTCCGACTTATCCTACGTTGAAGGACTCTTATGTAACTGGAGTTCTTTCAACTAGGATGGAGTTGTTCAACGCTAGAGATGATGTGACATATTATCAGATTGGTGTATTCGATGCTGATTTCAATAAAGTACCATTTGCCACGAGTGAGAAGATAATTAAGATTGAACATCTTGGCAGAAGAACAGTTGATGTTTTCATCAGAAAGAAAGACCAACAAAAAGTTGTTTATATTTGTTCTAAGTCTAAGTTATTGTCAAAAGGATCAGCAACAACCTCTATATCTTCAAGGATATGTTCTAAAATTAAATGAGTAAATTGTAGTGAGAAAGATTTTTATAATATTGATGTTAGTAAGTACCGGAGTATTAGGTGATTCTAGTTCTTTGAATCTTGCTATACCTCAATCACAACAGAGTTACCAGTCAGACAGAATACGTGCAGGGAATATCGAATGTTCTAATGCTATCGGTTCTGCAACTAATGTTGAGTTTGGTGTTGTCGGAATCATCGGAGAAGATAATCCATACAACTACAATACATCTGGTGCTAATATAAACACTAACCCAGGTAACGGATTGGTCAAAGATGTCGGTGTGTATGCTAAGATAACGATACCGATCGGTGGACCAAAAGAAAGAATCAACTGTAATACTTTGTATCAACTAGAATTAGAAAAGACACGCTTAGAAGTTCGCAAACTGAAAGCAGAAATACAGAGTATGAAGCAACTAGAATTTGATAACTAAAGGATCGATGTAACATGGCAGAAGTAGAATTTGGTGGTATGACATTTAGTGGCGGAAAGATGTTTGTCTTACTCTCAGCACTTTCTACTTTGGGCGGTGCATCGTGGGCAGGATTCGAGTTCTATGCTGACTACATGGATATGAAAGAAATTGTCCAGAACATCGACACTACCGAGATAGCAAACCGAAATGCTCAGATCGAGATTAAACTTGACGAAGCAATTGACTATTCTCGTAGTATCAAGAACGACCTCCGAGATGACTTCAATCGTATGGAGAAAAATGTTGACCGTATCGAAGATAAGAACCGCAATATGGAAGACAAAGTAAAGACGATGATTGATCGCGCCAGTGAGAGATTTGACACCAAGCGTGATAGTCTTCAGAACGATACCGAGATTAAGATTAACTCTCTTGAAGATCGAATGAATAAAAAGATACAAACTGTTTTAGATAATCCACTGGCAGATTAAACTGTGCAAGTAACAGATAAAGCAAGAGAGAAACTTCATTACTTCTTAGAACAACGGAGTGAAGGTTGCGGTGTGCTCGTGACAGTTAAAACGACTGGATGCTCTGGGTATGCATATCACTTAGAATTTGCAAATGACCAAGATAGTCTTATCGAAGTAGACCCAAAATACAAGTATATGTTCGAAGGAGTCATTCTTGATTATGTCAAGCAGGGTCTTAATGAAGGATTCGAATTTGACAATCCTAACGAAAAACACAAATGCGGTTGTGGTGAATCTTTTACCGTATAAAAATAACACTTGACATTCCTTATAAATCCTAGTATAATGCACTTAACGCTTTTATGAATACTAAATATTATCTTTTCAACAAATATCGCAAATACCAATTCTACCTTGAGAGAAAGGGTAATACTATAGATGTATATGTTTAGTACTATAAATCCTATGAATGATGACTATTCATGAGATAAATGGTAATTAGGTTGACGATGTTGTGATATCATGATATAATAGCACTATATTAACCAATTGAGAAAATTATGAATTTATATGATATGAACGATACAAACTTTGATAACTACCAAAACTACATTATGGACAATGCTGATCCTTCTGAGGTCACCATCTGTAACGGAGACACACTCTTGGAGGCAGCAGAAAATTCGTACCTCCTAGAAGAGTTCATGCAATCACCCCAATACATTGTGGAATAACCTTTGAGTAAATGATCATGAGAAAACCACCAATATGTTGCATAGAAGATTGCGGTCAAACATCCGATCATACAGATGTACGCTATTTCGGTGAAGTGTATAGAAACCTCTGTGAGGAACATTACGAAGACCTGCATCCTATTAGAGATAGAACACATCCAATTAGACCCGAGTGTACAGTTGCAGATTGCGACAAGTTAGCGCATAATACCGGTACCAATAAGAACGGTACTATAAACTGGAGAAAGCATTGTTATGCGCATCACCAGGATAGACTAGACCAACTCGCGCAATCAAATTCAATTTCGCTTACTCCATTTATACCAAGATCGCATCACGGTGATCTGCTACCATTTTTCGAGTGATATAAGTTCCATGAATAGTGAGTATTCATGAGATAAATGCTAAAGTAGTTGCTAAACCACACATTAGTATGTTATAATAACACCTCATTAGACAGAAAGAGACTTACATTATGAGAGTAGAATTAGTAGACATCAATGACGTTAAAGAATTCAAAGCAGGTTTTGAACTAGTTGAGTTTGAAGCAGGTACAGACCCTATGAACGGTTTCTGTCTGTTAGGTTTTGATGAAGTTGGTATGTTCTGTACCAACCCGCGATACGCTTTTATTGGAGGTGTTTAATATGACTGCATTTACTAAAGAAGACTTCACTTGGGACGGTATGTACTTG
>Ga0115008_10005780_pt1 | contig 10199 bp, 7 predicted proteins | sample FraStrMetagenome_FD_87164 | JGI IMG/M metagenome (GOLD analysis project Ga0115008, IMG submission 87164) | Marine eukaryotic phytoplankton communities from Arctic Ocean - Fram Strait ARC3M Metagenome | ecosystem: Environmental > Aquatic > Marine > Oceanic | place: Fram Strait | collected 2012-06-18
GTTGTCAACATTACACCTAACCCTTACAGAATCTTTACCACCATCAGTAAATGAACCACCCATCATAATGGAATATGGTTCAATACGGATTCCTTGTTCTTTTAAATCAAAATCAGTTCTTGTAATACCAATCTCACATAAATCTTCATTACCCCAAAAAGGATAAATTTCAATGGTTTTTTCAAATGTTGTAATCTGTGGTAACCCCGCAAGGTTATTGGATTTCATGTAGGTATATCCGTTTTCGAATTTTTGTTCAGATACTCCCTCGTATATGAAATCGTAAGGGACAAGTGATTGACATCCCATATCGGACATGTCAACATCCACATGGATTACTTGTTGACCTACAGGAACACCCCATATCATGAAATCACCCGAATCGTTTGTCTTTACCGTGTATTTGTAATATTTCTCATAAACCTCTAAGACCTCTTCTCTCCCCAAGATATCTTCTTGATCGGGAAATGTACCTGTTGGTGTATGTCCTGTGTGTTGTTTTCTTGATGGTAGTAAATTATACTTATATCCATCGTCATTTGTTTCAGATGTTGAAGTATATGGATACAATGCACTTATAATCGGGTCATCACTATCCTCATCACTTAGTGGTATAAAGATTGAAACCCTTGCATTTGCAACACCATAACCATCATTAACAGAAATACGTCCCGCAACAACACCATAGTCCGCACAAAGCGAAGCGTAAACATCTTGTTGTGTAAATTTCAGAGAAAGGATTTCTAAAAGATCATAGTCCTGTTTTAATTCAACAGTCAATTTTTGATCCTGACCTATCTCAGTTAGTATTCTGTGTTTTTGTATCATATAATATAAATAGATTACAACCTATTTTCCCATTATAATAATAATACACAAAAAGTTAATTAAAATGTAGTGGAAGAGAGAGTTTTTATTCTTACTTTAATATCTTTCTTAGGGAACCTAATTTGAAAAATTTGGTTATTTTTCATGTAGATAGTAGAATCGGATTGTTGTATCTCCTTAGTTGCTTCACTAACATACCCCTGAGATACTTCTGCCATTGAATATTCACCTTCTGTTTTACCAAAAACTCTAAGGTCAACAACATTAACAACACCCACAACATCCCCAACGGTCTTCTTTAACTCACCAACAAATAATGGATCACCCATCTTTCTACCTTCAATTGTGAAGTAGTTTGTTGCCGATTCTATTACGTCTTTTAAAACATCAGTTTGTGTTGTGTTTTTATCAATAACTAAATCAATTTCTAAACCTAAATCTATTACTTCACCACTAACAATATCCAAATAATCATTTATCATTCTATAGTTAGATAAATAATTTAAGATATTATTCTTTAATGTTGTTGAGACTGTGTCAGTTAAACTACCATCACTATTATATGAAAGTAATTTAATTCTGATTTTGTTATCTTCCTCCATCACATTAACCTTTGCAGGTGCTCCGTATGTTGATGGCATTGTTTCTATTAATGACTTATAATCGTTAAGTGTAACCGCTCTATTTTGTGCTGAAAAGTTATATCCAACCATATTTCTAATTTCTTCAATTGTTGGTTGATCAGCTCCACCAACAGCGGGAGTTACATTAGTAACCCTCAATGATTGTACTACTTGATTATTTACATTGGTCAACGGACCGCTTACATTAAATTCCACATTATCTACACTTGTAATGACATTGACACCTAAATTCGTGTCTTTACCACCTCCAATTCTGTATTTTATGAAAACCGTACTGTTTGCTCTTGGTGTTGCACCTAACGATAAGTTATTTAAATAAGACCCAAGACCAACCTTTAGAGACCCGTCGTTGAACGAATCTAAGTTATCTAACGGATCTACTGTTCCTGAACCAAAAGTCACTGACATATAACCTTCTGGTGTATATTCACTAATGAATTTATTTGTAACCCTTTTATTATCACCAGCAATGAAATTCTTTTTGTCAGATGCCGATGTTGGGTTTGGTATGAAAACTTTATCTTCCATTAAAGATTTCACCTCATACCACTTATTTGATGAGTTTGAAAATTCTGAAGATGATGGATTAGATGTAAAGTTTGTACCTTCTTTATGTATTACTGATACCACACCTAAAATATTTTGTTCAGGTAAGTATAGTTTTAAAAATGGTTTTTGATCTTGTGTTGTAATTACTCTTCTATACACTCTTGATACTCCATTTACCACCGCTTCACGTTTGGTTATGGTATATGATATTAATTTATTATTACTATCAAAATTAGGTATCTTTAATCTATTTGGTTCACCTTTGTTGTTAAATGGGTTTGCAAAGTCAACATCTTCAATAGTTTCAAATATTTGACCCCCACCCGAAACTTGAGCTCCTGATCTTACGATACCTAAGTATCTCTCATCCTCTTTATCTCCCCTTACAGGTACATTGATTGATAAGTCACATAATGACACTGATGGTCGATTACCTGGTATCCTCATACCATATGTTTTTGCAATATGAAATAAAGATTTTCTTTGTTGTGCGAAATCCAACATAGTCTCTTGCCATACTCTATCAATGTGATAATGAAGGTTATCTCCGATAGCCGCGTTCAAATCTAATAACACCGAAAATATCGATGCGTCGTTTGTGTTCTGAACTAACTCAGGGTAGTACTCTTTACTTAGATTAACAAGTTCTTCTCTTAACCCTGCAAAATCTCTTGTTGAATATGATATTTTCTTCGCCATTTTATATATTAATTATAACAAAATCTGATGAGCTAAACGCACCATTATTAACCGTGTAGTCTATTTTAACTTTCGCTGTGTATGGTTTCGTTGATGAATCCCCTAACCTAAATAACCTTTCATCTGTTTCTTCGTCAACAGTAGTTACAGGATCAGTATCATCTTCAGCAGATTGAACCTTTATTGAATTGATATCTAAGTTTGGTAGATATGTCTTACACCCCTCACGAATTTCCTCCTCAATTAAATTAAAAGTCACAATGTCGTTCTGATCAAATATATATTCATATATTCTCGTACCGAATTCTGGTAAGTAGTATCTACTTCCTTTCTTTGTCAAAATGAGATGTATAAGGTTAGCCCTTACCTCCTTTTCAGGTGAGGTGGTTAACTTTAAATAATCTCCTGTTGTACTTTCTCTAAAAGGAAAGTCAATTCCATAGGTTAATGCCATACTAATAAATATAAACATTACTAAAATGGTGTTAAATAAAAAACCCCCAATTAAGGAGGTTTTTAAAAAAATAAATAAAATATGATTCTAAGAACCACATCCTTCACAATCAAATGGTGAATCATCGGGTCTAATATCCTGATTAGTTACCATTTTTAACTCTTTATTTTCACTTAAAAGTGAATTAGAAGTCGGTATAGGGTTGTTTTCAATTACTTCTTTTTGAGGTTCCGTATTCACATCAGGTGTTTTCTTCTTAGATGTGTTTACTCCTAAACCTTTAAGTGGGTCAACCGCCGACCTTGTTCTTAAGTAGTACATACCTGTTTTTAAACCTAACTTCCACCCATGTAGGTGTGCAGCTAATAGTTTTGCTTTGGTTGCATTACTAATGAAAAGGTTGAGTGATTGTGACTGATCAATAAATACTGATCTATTAGCCGCCATATTAAGAAGTCTCTTTTGTGACATTTCCCATACGGTTTTAAAGACTTCTTTAATTTCTGTTGGAATTTCAGGTATATTTTGTACTGACCCGTTTTCCATAATTAATTTATCTTTAATTTCATCACCCCACAAACCAACCGACATTAGTTCATTAACTAAGTGTTTGTTTATAACAATGAATTCACCACCTAAAGTTCTTCTTGAATATAGATTCGTAGTAAACGGTTCAAATGCTTCATTATTATTTAGGATCTGTGCGGTAGACGCGGTTGGCATCGGTGCAACTAATAAGGAATTCCTCACACCAAATTTAATCACTTGTTTTCTAAGTGATGACCAGTCCCATCTACCAGATAGATCTTCGTCTTTTAATCCCCACATTTGGTATTGGAAAATACCTTTCTCAATTGGTGATTCACTTATTGATTCATATGGTCCATGAACTTCAGCAAGATCTTTAGAAGATGTCATTGCTGCAAAATATAAAGTTTCAAAGATGTCAGTCTGTAGTGTGTCTCCCTCTTCAGATTCAAAAGGTATTTTTAACATACAAAACACATCCGCCAAACCTTGAACACCAAGACCCACAGGTCTGTGACGCATATTAGATTTTTCAGTTTCCTTTGTTGGGTAGAAATTTAAATTGATTACATTATTTAAGTTTTTAACTACTTGGTAAACATATTCATATAATAACTTATGACTGAACTCCCCATCAATAATATACTTAGGTAATGCTATAGATGCTAAGTTACACACCGCCTGTTCTTCAGGTGATGAGTATTCAATAATCTCAGTACAAAGGTTAGAAGACTTAATAGTCCCTAAATTTTGTTGATTTGATTTGTAATTTGCAGGATCTTTATATAACATGTATGGAGTACCTGTCTCAATCTGTGCAGTTAAGATAGCGTCCATTAATTTTCTTGCTTTTATGACTCTACGACCTTTACCTTCACTTTCATACTTTTCGTACAATTCTGTAAAGTTTTTATTGTCGGGTGAGTCATAAACATCAGAAAGACCAGGTGCTTCATCAGGTGAAAATAGTGTCCAATCACCATCTTCTTGTACTCTTTGCATAAATAAATCAGGTGTCCACATTGCAAGAAATAAATCTCTTGCTCTCATTTCTTCTTTACCGTGGTTTTTTCTTAGGTCAATGAATTCAAAGACATCTGCATGCCATGGTTCAAGATACACAGCAAAAGAACCTTTTCTTTTACCACCTTGATTAATCCATCGTGCAACTTCGTTATACGTTTTCATCATAGGGAGTAAACCGTCAGATTCACCACCAGTTCCTTTAATATAAGAACCCTTTGCTCTTACATCATGAACATGTAGTCCAATACCACCAGCCCACTTAGATATATTTGCAACGTCTTGAATAGTATTAAATAAACCATTAATATCATCACCTTTATTTCCAATTAGGAAACATGAGGACATTTGTGGTCTACGGGTACCCGCATTGAACAACGTTGGTGTTGCGTGAGTGTAGAAGTGTTGTGACAAGTCATCGTAAATTCTTAGACCCATTTCAATATCACCATCACAAATACCCATTGCAACTCTCATATACAAATATTGTGGTCTCTCAACTATACGTTCACCGATTTTAAGTAAATAAGATCTTTCTAAAGTCTTAAATCCAAAGAAATCAAAATCAAAATCTCTTTCCTGTACAATTGCACCGTCAATAACCGCTCTATTCTTTTTAACGAAATCAAATAATTCGTCAGAAATTAAAGAAGATTCAGTACCTGTTCGAGGTTCAATAAAAGAATATAACTCCTTAATTGATTGTGAAAACTTCTTTGGTGTTGTTTTATGTAGGTTAGTGACCGCTAAACGTCCCGCTAATTTTGCATAGTCAGGGTGGGTAGTTGTCATTGACGCAGCTGTCTCAGCCGCTAACGTATCTAACTCCGTTGATGATATTCCATCGTATATACCCTGTGTAACTTTTAGGGTGATGTACGTTGGATCAACATAATCTAAATTTAAGTCAGAACACAAAGAGGAAATTCTCCTTGTGATCTTATCATATCTCATTTCCTCTAAGGAACCATCTCTTTTTTTAACTTTCATCTCTTGTATATTTTAAAAATCCATTTCACCAAACGCAGAATCTAAATCCTCGCCTTCTTCGGTATTAACTCCCGCCTTTTGGTATTCAGCGACTCTCTTTTCAAAGAAATTAGTTTTTCCTTGTAATGCAATGTTTTGCATAAAATCGAATGGGTTCTCAGTGTTAAATTTCTTTTCAATGTTTAAAGAATCCAATAACCTATCAGTAACAAATTCTAAATATTGTTCCATTAAATCTGCGTTCATACCAATTAGTCTAACTGGTAATGCTTCAAGAATAAATTCTTTCTCAATTTCTAATGCAGAAAGGATAATTTCCTCAATTCTTCCTTCTGGTAATTTATTTTCAATGTGTTCATTGTACAGATGACATGCAAAATCACAGTGAAGACCTTCGTCTCTTGAAATAAGTTCATTAGAAAAGGTTAAACCTGGCATTAAACCACGTTTCTTTAACCAAAAAATTGAACAGAATGAACCTGAAAAGAAAATACCTTCAACCGCAGCAAACGCAATAAGACGTTCTGCAAATGACTCGGAATCGATCCATTTAAGTGCCCACTCCGCCTTCTTTTGAATTGCTGGAATAGTTTCAATGGCATTAAATAATCTATCTTGTTCTTCAGTATCTTTAATAAGAGAATCAATTAACAATGAATATGTTTCTGAGTGAATATTTTCCATTGCAATTTGAAAACCATAGAAGAACTTAGCTTCTGTATATTGTACATCATTAATGAAGTTTTCTGCAAGATTCTCATTAACAATACCGTCAGACGCCGCGAAGAATGCTAACACATGTTTAACAAAATGTCTCTCGTCATCGTTTAATTTGTTAACCCAATCACTCACATCTTGTTGTAAGTCAATTTCCTCAGCAGTCCAAAAACTTGCTTCCTGTTGTTTATAATACTTCCAAATATCATTGTGTGTTATTGGGAATAGGACAAATCGTCCTGGATTTTCTTGTAAAATTTTTTCTGTCATCTTAATTATTTTTATTTATTGTTTAATTCCTTGTGATTGTTTATACAATTCAGCCGCCCTTTGGTTGTTTCTTTGAACTTTATTCTGTTCAAAACCTAACATAGTCATCTGTTCCTCAAGAACGATATCCATCATTGCGTTATCAAATTTACAGTCGTTGAAGGTAATTCCGTCTTGACCAATCCTTGACTTCACTAAAGTTACGTTAGCTGTTTTGTTTTCTTTTTGTTCATTTGATCTTGATATAGATAAAATGATGTGTGATGATTGTGCTTTTTTGATAGAACCACCGAAATGATCCACACCTGGTACATCAACAGTACTTGATTGTCTGTTACCTTGAGCTGCCGTCCAAACACCTATATTCATTTCATGACACATAGATTCTATTGATCTAATAATTGCACCTTCACCTTTCCACTCCTCACCATTGATCGATTTATCGGATGTAAGACAGTCGATATAATCAATAAGTACTAAGTCAGGTTTTTGTCCTTGTGCAGAAACTTTTCTAATAATTCTTTTAATATCCCCCGTTGTAGATGTTCCATTAGGTAATCTAACTAACTTAAGACTACCAAAACCTTCTCTACTTGTAGCCTCTTCAATCTTCTGTTGAACGTATGCCTTCTGTTCACTCTGATGTTTTGCTTCAACACCTGACCAAACCGTAAAGTGTTTTCTTTGTATTTGTGCGTTACTATCTTCAAAGAAAAACTGAATTACATTTTTACCTTGATTAACTGCGGTATTTGCAAACTTAGTCAGTATTGTTGTTTTACCTGTTCCTGTAGGTGCTAACACCATACCCAATTCACCGTGTGATAATCCACCATCAAGTAAATTATCTAAACCATTAATACCTGTCGCCATTGGAGTTCTCATGTCGTTCTCTAATGCTTCAGAAATATTATCTAATATATCCACAACAACATCATCGGAAACACCCACTTGAAGTGCTTCTGCAATCATCTCTTCAATTCTATCATACGATTGGAAATCTCCACCATGAATTAATTTATCCACATCTTTCAAAGTCTTCTTTAGACTCTGTTGTTTACAGAAATTAAGTGCTGTGTCCTTTACAAATGAAGGTGTATGTACAGGGTCTTTAAGATTCTCAATTGCATCTAATGTGTCAATATGTATCTTACTTGTATTGGGGTTTGCAAGTGAACTTTCGGTAATCTTTTGTCTGACTGTTTCATAGTCAGGTACTCTCGAATTGTAAGTGATAAATAACTCTTTTACGTTTTGAACAATATACTTAAATGTAATATTGTCAAAATACTTACTGTCTAAAACTTCGAGGATTTGTTCCCCGTACTTTTTGTCTTCGATTATTGATTTTATTAACGTTTGTTGGAACTGGTTCCCCAACTCACCGAAATTCTTTTCTTGCATGATTATCTCAATTTTATTGTTTTTATTCTACTTTGTTAACTCGTATGACATGTAAGTGGTGTTAACATCATCATATGATAAGGTCTCAGCTAAATCGTTTAAAATTCTTCTAAGTTTTGGTCTAATGTCTACCGAGTATCTCACCTTAGGTGGGAAGACATGTGCAGCGAATATCCTTTGAATAAATACTGCGTCATTCAACTTAAGTTCAAGTAAAAAGTACTCTTCTTCTTCAACCTCAGTAGTGGTCCCAGAGTCTAAAACGGGATAATAGTTTTGATTACTACTAAGAAAATCCAATGTTTTTTCTTTTAAATCGTTTGAAATTTCTTCACAAATATTTGAAACATCTGCATTAATATCTAAAGATCTTTTTGCGTTATGGTTAAAATCCTTCACATTGAAGAATCTTTGACAAATTATGTTACCACTAAGGGATAACAAAAATTCTACTTTAGTTGAGTCGTTATTAGTCATGATTTTTAATTTTTATTATTCTTTTATTTTTTTCCTTACGTGTTAGACGTAAAAAAGGGTTGAGGAACTTTACCCACGCATCATCTGATTTAGGGAGAACGGTGAACATACCATCTTCCATCATCATCTTCATCGTGTTTTTATAGGATCTTCCTTCAGGATCCAAATTTTCATGGATAAGGTCGGTGATTGTTTCTCGAGCTTCACCTGTAAGAAACGGTTGGTCTAAACTAACAATACTTTCATTAAGGTTAAAAAATTCCTCTCCGTAAATACCGTACTTTGTAACCCCTGTTAAGAGGTTTTTAACTGTCTTATTATTCTTATCTTCCTCAAATAATTCATTTGAACGTTCAATAATTTCATTTAAAGTCACAGGTCTTGTTTTTAATTCAGGGAAAAGTTTTAACATTTTCTTAATTCCTAAATTATATATTCCTGTGATATTATCTGATCGATCACCACATACTATCTTAACGATTTTAACGTTCTGTATGTGTAGATCTTGATGTTCATATTGTATTATATCATTTTGACTATAAAGTTTCCTGTGTGATGGGTTATATATCCTTGTAGTGTCGGATGCCAATTGTGCTAAGTCCCCATCAGAGGAATAAACAATTGTATTCTCAGTACTTCTTTGTGCGTACTCAGCAATACAATCGTCTGCTTCACAGAATTCAAACTCACCTTGTCTAACATAAAGTTCTTCAAGGTATTGTTGGACTCTTCTTCTTTGTTTTGTGTAGGATTCTTTTTCCTTGTCGGAACGGATTCTTTGTCTTCGGTTTTCCTTATAACGTGAATACATCTTTTTACGAGTAGCAGCACCATCTTCACCATCCCAAAAGACTACTATCTTATCGAGTTTATAAAGTTCGAAAGATTTTCTTAATGTGTTAATGAAGTGATATAACCCACCAATATGGTCACCTTTATAGAAGTAATTTTTTACTCCATAAAATCCAATCGTAAGTAAGTTATCTCCGTCTACTAATAATACTGACATTTATCACCTGTTATGAGGTTCAACAATCTATTCTTTTTCTTCTCTTAAATCAAAATCACCTTCAATTCCGAGTTTTTCTTTCCATAAAGATGCGTGTTCTGCTTTGTAAGCCTCTAACGACTTTTTCTCTTCAGCCGCGTCCTTACCTGAAAGAAAACCATGTGATGTTAGAATTATTCTACCATCCTCATATCCAAGACCATTTACATGATTTTTCATAATTGAAATCTTAGATCTCGTTGCGAACTTTACCTTTCTCTTGTCTTTTACTGCCGCAATTGGGTTAGTCCCCGCATTTTTCTGATTACCAAATCTGAAAACCAAAGTAGAGTTTAACCAAATTGACTCACCACCCTTTGCTTTAATCTTAGGTTGACTGAAAGGATTATCGGGTAACTCAACCCATGGTTGGTTTACAATGACAAGTGTATTTGTAAATCCCGAATCAACTCGTCTTGATCCTGATATTCTTTGATTTAATCCCATTCCAATTTTATCTGACAATGTAGATGCGTTGTGTTGTTTTCCACCTTTACCGTCAAAAGTCATTTTACATGGTACTGAACCAACAGAATCCCACAAGAAAAGTAAGTCGTATTCTAACTCA
>Ga0115008_10005781_pt1 | contig 10198 bp, 5 predicted proteins | sample FraStrMetagenome_FD_87164 | JGI IMG/M metagenome (GOLD analysis project Ga0115008, IMG submission 87164) | Marine eukaryotic phytoplankton communities from Arctic Ocean - Fram Strait ARC3M Metagenome | ecosystem: Environmental > Aquatic > Marine > Oceanic | place: Fram Strait | collected 2012-06-18
ACCATCAGCAATTTTACTATCACACTTATCACTTGGTACATTAGTAATGACTCGATATTTTACCACTAAGCTATTTGCAATAGTGTTGATATCTCCTTGAGTTACAGCATACAACGCCTGCAACCCTACTTTCTCATCTTTATCAATAAAAGACTGGGTTGATTGTTCGCAACCAACGAGGGTTAATAAACTGGTAATAACTAATGCCAGCATATAAGTAGATGTTTTTTTCATTGTCATTTCATAGAACCTTTAGTGCTTTTATTTTTAATGAGTAAGCTTTAAATATTTTTAATAACATAACTATCCTCAATTTTGACAGCGCTGTCAAATATAAGTATATTGATAAAAGCTTTATTATTTTTATTAAGCTTACGTTACTATAATTATTTCTTAGGCAACGAACGATACATAACATGAAAAATTTAAATATAAATTCTAATTTTCAGTTAACCAAAGTCCCACTGCCTGGGACTTCGTTAGATATATTAGTTGTCGACGATTTTATAAAAGATATGAATATTATTGAAAATTTTGTAAAAAACACTGCTTATTTCAATCCCATGTTCGCTGATAACACCTTATTCCCGGGCATGCGCGACAAAATGCCTAAACCATATACTAGATTGCTACATACTTTTTTTGAGGAACATTTACTGTCAGAGCTAACCACTAGCGTTCCTTCCTCATCAATATTTCACAGTAGTTTGCTCTCTTTGGTAACTTGTACCCCCTCTTTACTGTCTGTAAATCAAAAAATGCCTCATGTTGATTCCTGTAATGAAGATGACTTCGCCTTTGTTCATTACCTGTCACCAAAAGAGTTGGGAGGAACAAGTTTTTATTGCTTTAAACCAAAGTCAATGATTGAATTTAAGCCAAAAGACAAACTAGTGCTCAACGAGATGATTACTCAAGTGACAAATTCACCTGAGGATCATGCAAGCTACATTACGAGTTCAACAAGTTTATTCGAGCAAATTTTGACCGTTGATGCAAAAATAAATAGACTCATAATTTACCCAGCTAACATTTTACATAGCGCCAACCTAATTACTAAAGAAAGTTATTCGGGAGATATTGAAAAAGGAAGATTGTCTATCTCTTCCTTTGCAAGCATTAAGACCAATTAAAAATAACCCAATTTATTTTCATTCATGTAAATCATTCATAAATACATAATAAAAGACAACTTCGGAGAACACTTTTAATGACACCCTTAAATAATATAAGACATGCAAACGTTAAAGTTAAAGCTAATAATGATGTTTCAAGGTTTAAGAAACAGCAGTTAATCCCAGTAACTTTGCAAGATATTATTCCTCTATCAGGTGAATTCCCCATTGTATTTGTTAAAAATGAAGAAACTGGGCAGTTTTCATGTGTTGCCATGATGGCTATTAGAGCTAACCTTAACCTTTATTGCCAAGATATAACTTGGAGTCATCATACTTTACCTTTGGGCTTTAATAACTCTCCATTTTCACTAGCAAAGAAAAGTGAACAAAGCGACGAAGCTATTGTTTGCATAAACGAAAGTAGCCCTCTTGTTAATCCAAATGAAGGGGAATTGTTGTTTGACGAAACTGGTAACCAAACCGAATATCTTAAAAAGAGGTCTGAAGCACTTCTGCAAGTTGCACAATTTAGCCAACAAACAACTAACGTAATACAGTTATTCGCCCAAAAAAAACTTCTTACCTCAAAAAAATTACATATTAAACTTTCAAAAGAAACAGAGCCTGTTGAGATTAGTGGTCTTTATTTAATTGATGAAAAAATATTAAACTCATTATCCAGTGACGAATTTGAAGATCTGCGTTCAAAAGGTTTATTACCTATTATTTATGCTCATTTAGCGTCCCTGCACCAAATCACTCGGTTAACAATCAAACAAAATATTTTTGATAACACATAAAGAGAATTTCAATGTCAGTAAATAAAGGCCTACCTAAAAAAATAATAATACTTGGTGGAGGCAGTGCTGGTTGGATAACCGCTAGTTTGCTTCAACATGCTTGGATTGCTGACGGTATTGAAATAGTCTTAATTGAATCTGATACAATTAATAAGATTGGCGTAGGTGAAGGCTCGACTCCATCATTGCGACTATTTTTTAAGCATTTAGGGATAGCAGACTCAGAATGGATGCCAGCATGCAATGCCACTTATAAATGTGGCATTAAGTTTCCTGGCTGGGCTAACCAATCTGATCCTAATTATTCTGAATTTAGTGACTATATCCATCCTTTTTATTCTCATGTCGACTTTAAAACAGGCAGTGCATTTATCCACAATGCCAAACTTCGAAGAAAGGGCTTTAATGTGCCAGTCCACCCTGATAATTATTGGTTGCAATCGCATCTAGCTCAATCATTTAAAGGACCAATAGCCTCTCAGCAATTACGTGAGGATATGGACTATGGTTACCATTTTGACTCTGCTTTACTTGGTGAATTCTTAAAAAAACGATTATTAAACAAAGGTGTTATGCATTTAACCGACGAAGTAACTGAGGTTGAATTAGCAGATAATGGTGATATAAAAAGCTTAATTACTGCAAATAATGGCAATCAAAGTGCAGATGTTTTTATCGACTGTACTGGTTTTTCTGCCAAATTAATCAGGCAAACACTCAATGTAGATTTTGTTGATTACAAGGAGTCTTTATTGAATGACCGAGCTATCGCTATTCAATCGCTAATAAGAAGTGCTGACGAAATTCCATCATTAACCACATCAACTGCCTTGTCATCTGGTTGGGCTTGGCGAATCCCGCTAAGTAATCGCTATGGTAATGGTTATGTGTACTCTTCAAAGTACATTAGTGATGAAGATGCAGAAGCTGAGTTAAGAGCTCATATTGGTGATAGCTGTAACCAAAACTCTGCCAGAGTAATCCATTTCAGGTTGGGGCGTGTATCAAAACACTGGCATAAAAATGTACTTGCTGTTGGTTTATCACAAGGTTTTATAGAGCCATTAGAAGCAACAGCAATTATGTTAATACAGTTTACTGTTGAAGCTTTTATTAACAGTTATCAAGATATGCTAACCACTAAAACCACACTTGAAAAACAGCAACATTTCTTCAATAGTAAGCTCAACAATACTTTTGAAAATATCAAAGATTACATTGTTGCTCACTACCGACTAAATTCAAGAGTTGACAGCCAATATTGGTTAGACAACAGGACTAATCAACATAATTCACCTAGGTTAGAAGCGTTATTGAAAGCTTGGCGAACACCTGATGGAGATTTTGAAGCAGAGCTTAAGAAACATGATGCAGAAATAACCTATCTTGCGCCAAGTTGGTATTGTTTATTTGCCGGTAAAGGTGACTTTCCTAAACAATTGAAAACGCCACCCAAAAATATGCAAGTTGCGCCCACAAATGACATTATTAAATATTGCCAAGAGGTTAGCCAGATTTTTGATTCCCATAAAAAACAGCTTGAGTTAGTATATGGCGACTATTGGCCGCTAACAAAAAAAAGTGAGTAACACTTCTGAAAATAAAAGAATGTTAACCACCACCGATAATAGTCGTCATACTGCTAAATATTAGCTAAATCTATTTGACATCATTTTTAAATGGCACAACTAAACACGCTGTAAACCATACTGTTTAATTTTATTTAACAACTCTCTATGATCTGGTAACTGTTGGTTGAGTGTTTCTGACACGTTAGTAATATAAGCTGCGTGCTCTTTTAACTTATCACTATTTTCGATCTCATTTTTGTTGAGCTGTGTCTTAAAGTTCATTCCATAAAGCACATATAAATAGTTGTCATAGTCAAATACCTCAAACTTACTGAAAAAATCTTCTTTTTCTGGAGTAAACTTTTGCCATAACGCTAATCGTTTTTTTAATGTACGAGGAATACTTGTTGGTTTTTTATTGTCTATCCAAAATTGCGAGTCTTCTCTATCTGAAATACAGTAATGCAATTTAATAAAATCAACTACCCTATGCCAAGCATAATCCATAACATGATTGAATCGCTCTTCTAATGAGGGCATTTGCTCTACTGATTCCGGAAAACGATCAGCTAAGAAGCCTGCAGCAAAATCAGTTAATAAAATTGAGGTCGCCTCTAGGGGCTCTAAAAAACCCTGTGCTAAACCTAAGGAAACACAATTTTTATGCCAAAACTTTTCCCTAAAACCTACTTTCAAAGGGATTTTGCGATAGCTCAATTTGTTCGGGTTACCTTTTAAATAACAATCAAGCTTTTCCTTTGCGACCTCATCTGAGATGTGGTTATTGGAATAAACAAAGCCAACACCACGACGGTTAGTTAAAGCAATATCCCAAATCCAGCCTGCTTGATGTGCTGTGGCAATTGTGTATGGGGGGATTTCCTCAGTTTCTTTGGTCGGAACCTGCACTACTAAGGCAGAATTAACCATCAACTGATCCGATTTTTCTATAAACGGCACCTTGAGCGCCTGACCAAATAATAAAGATTCAAAACCACTACAGTCGATATAAAAATCAAAGTTAAGGTTACCATATTCTTTTGTTTCTAGAGTAGTTATAGAGCCATCAGAAGCTAGCTTCACCTGCTCAACTGTAGTTTCCAAATGAACAACATTAAACTTTTCAATGGCATTACGAGACAGCATATTAGCAAATTTACCCGCATTTAAATGATAAGCATAGCCCAGGCTTGATTCGTATTCAGGTGTTGTAATCGCTTTCGGAGCTTTAAAAGCTTCACAAGCATCATGCTGTGGTGAAACCATTTGAGCATAAGGTGTAGTGGTACTTTGTACTAGCCAAAACGGGGTCAAATCATCACCAAATTTACTGGGTCTATCAAAAAGATGATGAAAGTATTTAGCCTGTTCACCTTTCTGTTTCCTTGACCAATTAACAAATTTAATAGATTGCTTAAAGGTAACATCACACTCTCGAATAAAATCAGTTTCACTGATACCAAAGTGAGCTAATGTTTTTCTTATTTCAGGCACAGTGCCTTCTCCCACGCCAATAGGAGGTATTTCAGGTGATTCAATTAAGGTGACTGACACTTGTTTACTATTACTAAACTTCTTGCCTAAATGATTTGCTGCTATCCAACCGGCTGTGCCGCCACCAACAATAACAATTTTTTTTATTGTCATAATACCCTCTTAAATGTTCTTTACATCAATAGTTATACCACTGAACTCATAGCTATGATAGTTCAAATCTCACAGCATAAGCTGTAAACCATCAGGCAAAATTATCAAGCCAAAAAAATCTTCCATTAACACTCTATAAAGCCAAAAAAAGAAGGTAACGGTGATTATTTAGGCTAGCTAATCAATAAAAAGCCCAGCTATTGCTGGGCTTTTGTTATTAATTAGCTAACCTATAGTTAACTTTAGCTAAGCTAACATATTTTAAAAACGAACTGCTACACCCAATTTAAATGTTGCTTCACCTTCAAAGCTAAATGCTGGGTAACCATGTTTAAATTCAGGATTAACTTCAGCATCACCATCAGATACACCAATTTGGATACTATCTTCTTCTAAGATATTAGATGCCTCAAAAGTTACATCTAAATATTCAGTAGCAGACCAAGTAGTACTAAAATCTAAAGTACCATACGATTGGTGCTCACGGTTACCATAGAAACCCGGTAATTCACGAATCATATACTCTGAACGCCAGTTGTAAGCTAAACGAGCTGAAAAATCATCATTTTCATAAAAGCCAACAGTGTTGATAGTGTGCTCTGACGAATCAGAAAAAACACCAATTCCATCAGCATAGTTTTCACTTGGTGAGCTAGCGTCAGCATAAGTATAATTTACCGAGTAACCAAAACCGTTATCAAAAGCATCTTGTACCTGAAGTTCAATACCTACTATATTTCCACCTTCACCATTTACTTTGGTATTATTACTCCAACAATCTGCAATACCAGCTCCACAGTTACTTGTACCAGCAGCTTCAAGGTCTGGAGAATTAACACCTATTTGCTGATTTAATAAATTATCACTTGTAATAAAAGAACTTACATCTTTGTAGAACAAAGTTGCAGCAGCTAAACCATCTTCAGAAAAGTACCATTCAACACCTAAATCTGCTTGAAAGGCTTTAAAGGGGTTTAAACCAACATTACCTTTTGATACTACTTCATTACCTGGTATACCGTCCTCATAACCACTAAAACTAGAACGTGAAAACATATCAGTATAATTAGGACGAGAAATTACTTGAGCGGCAGCTGTACGTAAAATCATATCGTCAGACAAATCAAAAGCAATATTTATACTTGGTAATATTTCAGAATAGCTTGCTTTATCGGTAGTTAATGCATCACTAAAATTACCATCTGCATCTAGGCTATAATAATCAGAAGAGGCATCTGTTGAAACATAACGTAAGCCAAAGTTACCGCGGTAAGATTCACCATCGAAGTCAGCCATTACATACAAAGCAATATTTTCTTCTTCAACCGTACCATAACCAGGTTTTTCAACTTCTGAACCAACAATATAGGATTGAGAATCAGCAAGCATGTAGTCTAAGTTGGGCTTAGGAAGTGTAAAACCAGCACCAGAAGAAATAGTACCTGAGTAGAAAGCGGTTGCGTCTTGAGCAACGATACCTTCATCAATTAACAGGTTAGTTTCAGCTTTCACACTATGATCTGCATACCTGAAACCAGCTTTGATGTTTGACACAATACCAAGCTCAACTGGCATTTCAAAATCAACATTTACATAGGTTTCTTCGTCAGAGTTAGGTTGAGTTTTAGTCGCCCAACCTGCAGAAGCAAGTTGTCCAGTAAAATCTGATGCTTCAAAAGATTTATTCGCAATATCTATAACAATTACATCACCTGTGGCATCATAAGTACCAGCAAAATCAGCAGCTGTACCGATGAAGTTACCATAGTTAGCGGTAATATCAGTACCACCTTCAGCTTTGGTATTACCTACACGACCTGACAAAGTAAAACTCTCTGCTTCATATTTCCAATCAAAATCGACAGTATCAGATGTCATTCCAGTTGCTCGAGCCCAAGTTTGAACCCAACCTGGATTTGCGCCAGTACCAGTACGACGGTAAAAAGTACAAGTACCAGAAGCATTTGTTTGTTCACATGCAGCGTCTTTGTCATCTGGGAACATTGCAAATAAAGAAGTGTTCGCATTATTTGCTTCTAGGTCTAACGTCATTAAATTCAGACCAAATTCAAGTTCATCAGTTGGAGCAAATTGCGCAACTAAATTCAAGGCAGTACGATGACGTTCTTGTTCAAATGTTGTAGGAACAATATCGCCCCAACCGACTAAGGATTCTATACCGTTACGTTGATAAGTTTTATCTGAAACTGAGCCAGAAACTAAAACACCAAAATTTTCGCTTTCATTTTTCCAACTGTACAACCCATTAATTTCAGGGCTTACTTCTTCAGATATGGTACCGTAATCGCCTTTAATGCTTGCAAACACAGTATTTGCATCTAGGTCAAATGGTTTACGTGTATTAACAATAACCGTACCACCAATACCTCCTTCAACAAGATCTGCTTGTGAAGATTTATATACCTCAATACCACCTACCAATTCAGGTGGTAACAAGGTGTAATTGAAACTTCTATCTATATCCTGTTGATCATACCAACCGGTAGAAGCTACAGAATGACCATTCAATAAAGTACGGGTTAACTGAGAAGAAGCACCACGAATAGAAACTTGCTGACCTTGACCAAACTGACGGTTTACAGCAATGCCAGGAATACGAGCAAGGGATTCACCCACATCACCATCAGGGAATTTACCAATATCTTCTGAAGATACAGCATCAACAACTGAGTTTGAAAAGCGCTTAGCGTTTAAAGATGCTTTTAATGAACCACGGATACCAGTGACTTGAATAACTTCAACTTCTTCTTTGTTTATTTCAGAAGCTGCTTCTTCGGCTGACATAGCTTGTGTTGAAGTTCCTGCTAGAATCATTGCAATCGAACTTGCTAATACGCCTTTTTTAAATGTTTTAGTTGACATCGACTTTCCCTTACACACGTTTTGTTTTTAAAATTTTTTTAATTATTAAATTTGTTTGTATCACATGACTGCGTTTGAAATATTTAATGACAACGCTGTCATAAGATGTATCAAACCTTACCGTTTATTTGTACGTTTGACCAGAATAAATTAACAAAAAACTATAAAATATCGACATGAAAATTATAAATCATTGATTAAAAGCATTATTTTAGTAATTATTTTTTTATTTAAAATAGTTAAATATGGTATAAAATAATAATAATGGACTAAAAAACATATAAAATTTTTATTTTTATAGTTATTGATTGCTAGATTCGTATAGTTAGTACAATTTCTCAGATTGGGTAGTCAGCTATTATAGTTCGCCATTTTCTCGCCAAAAGAAATTGTATAATGAACAACCAATAGCCGACACAAGAAAAACGATATTAGATTAATGCACCAATGATTTACTAAGACGTTATTTTCCTAAGGGAACTGATTTTATGACATTGAGTGAAGAAGAAATACAGTTAGCGATTGATAATTTCAACCACAGACCAAGAAAACCAGAGGCTATAAAACCCCTCATGAATTATTTACAGGGCAGTCAGAGATATTATTGGCGGCAAAAAAATTGCGCTTATTATTTGAATTCAAGATTCTATTTATCGGAATAAATAATTATTAGAAAAGAAGTAAAACCTTTAATTTTGTATCATATCAAAGTAAAAGATAATAATAACAACACACAAAAAATAATAAAATTATAATCTTAACAAATAAAAAAGGGGTTTATAGAACAGAGTGAGGAATTAAATTTAACCACCACAAAAAACAATGGTTAAATTTAAATCGACTGATATAAATTATGTAAAATGCTTATTTTGAAGCCTGATAGAATTTTAATAGGCTTAACGTCGAACAATCGTGTTCACTAGAAATATCATTGGTTTCTAGTTGAGTTTGAATATCAGATGCTAAACCTTTACCAAGTTCTACACCCCACTGATCAAACGAACATATTTGTAAAATAACACCTTGTACAAAAATCTTATGCTCATACGCTGCAATTAAACTGCCAAGGGTCGCAGGGTCAATTCGCTTCAGTAATATTGTATTAGTCGGCCTATTACCTTTATGGACCTTGTGTGGCGCTACTTTGTCAATATAGTCTTGAGTTCGGCCTTTGGCTTTCAAATCAGCCCTTACTTGGTTCTCATCAACACCAGCCATGAGGGCTTGCGTTTGTGCAAAGAAATTGGCCATTAAGGTTTCATGGTGACCTTTTACAGGTGTAACACTCTCAACTGAGCCAATAAAGTCAGCAGGCACAACATTATTGCTTTGGTGTAAATATTGATAAAAAGCGTGTTGACCATTAATACCCAGTTCGCCCCAAATAGAGGGGACGGTTGCGTAATCTACCTCGTCACCATTCCAGCTAACTGATTTCCCATTACTTTCCATTTCGGCTTGTTGCAAATAGGCCGTTAGCATGTGTAAAGTCTGATCATAAGGAAGTATTGCTTGTGATTGTGCTCCTAAAAAGGTTGTATTCCACACACTGATCAACGCTAATATTGCTGGTAAATTTTCTTTTAGTGGCGCATTCACAAAGTGCTGATCCATTTCATAAGCGCCGCTAAGCAATTCTTTAAATTTATCAAAGCCTAAATCAAGTGCTACGGCTAAACCTATAGCTGACCAAAGTGAAAAGCGACCACCAACCCAATCCCACATATCAAAGATGTTTTGGGCTTCAATACCAAAACTCATGGCATTTTCTTTATTTGCCGTTACGGCGACAAAATGCTTAGCGACTGATTTCTCATCAAACGACGAGCTAGTTAGCCAATTAATCGCTGTTCGCGCATTCGTCATCGTCTCTGTGGTGGTAAAGGTTTTACTTGAAACAATGAATAATACTTTTTCAGGCTCTAATGGTCGCAGTACTTCAACAATTTGTGCTCCATCGACGTTTGATACATAGTGAACATTAACGCTGCCGTCACTGTAGTGTTTTAACGCTTCAGTAACCATCTGCGGGCCAAGATTTGAACCACCAACGCCAATATTGACAATATCAGTTATACGTTTACCAGAGTAACCTAACCAATGCCCTTGCCTTACCTTGTTAACAAATACTTCCATTTCAGCCAGTTGGTTTTGTACATGTTCTGTAACGTTTTCACCA
>Ga0115008_10005782_pt1 | contig 10198 bp, 10 predicted proteins | sample FraStrMetagenome_FD_87164 | JGI IMG/M metagenome (GOLD analysis project Ga0115008, IMG submission 87164) | Marine eukaryotic phytoplankton communities from Arctic Ocean - Fram Strait ARC3M Metagenome | ecosystem: Environmental > Aquatic > Marine > Oceanic | place: Fram Strait | collected...
CACCCGGCGTGAGCGGTTTCAGATCACCCGGTGCGGCGAAATGTCGTTTCCAGATTACCCAACACGGCGAAATGTCGTTTCCAGCTTACCCAACACGGCGAAATGTCGTTTCCAGGTTACCCGGATCGTGAAATTTCTTTTTCCAGATCACCCGGTAGTGGGATGAGCCGGGTAATCTGAAAGTTGTACGGATTCACGACTGCGTCATTCAAGGCGTCATTCAAGCTTACGAGGCCGGGGATTCCGAGTGGGAGCTCTCCTTAGGACCACGTGCCGCAGGTGCTCGCTCTCTGGACGAGGTGCACGCTCGCAATGGCTGCGCACGCCGTGGTTCACACTGAGGCCGGCCTTTGCGTCATCGACGACGACGAGAAGGGGTCGCAAGACCATTCGCTGAGCGACAAGTGGCTCGCGGCGACCGTCGCTGCAGATGGCACCAAGCTTCTGTCTGCTGCATGCGAGGAGCGCATTTACCCACCGTATGCGAGTGGCCCCGGCGGAGAAACTCTCCCCGGGAGCGCACGCGCATCACACCCGCCCGCACTCTCTCTCCCACACACACATAGACGGTACGAGACATACATAACGCGACTCTCTCCACAAATCTTCGCCCGACCCTCGCCACCGTCGATGTTGCAGGAACCATCTCGCATTGACTGGGCCGATTGCGCGGACGACGACTGGGAGGCGAGCGCTGATTTCTTTGCGCAGACTATCCAGTTTGTCTCGAGAGAACGACGCGGGCGGGCTGCGCCTCGCATCTCTCTCTCTGGCGAGGGCGACCTTTCGCCGACCTCTCCGTCTGCGCCGTCGGTGCCGATGGTGGTCCCACCAGAGCTGGCCGCCGTCTCGCCTGTGCGGACGTGGGCAGAGGCCGTCTCGCCGCAGCCGCCGCTGCCGCCGCCGCCGCCGCCGACGCCGACGCCGCCGCCGCCGCCGCCTGCATGTGTTGCAGTGGAGATGGCAACTGCATGTGTTGCAGTGGAGATTCGCCTCCACAACCGCATGCACTACCTGCGCTGCAAGGCAGAGGAGGCTGCCAAGGCGGCGCGGGTGGCTGCTGCGGCTGTCTTTCGGGAGGCAGCCGAGCGGGGGGCTGCCAGCAGGTGGCGGCAGTGGGATGAGATTTGCGAGCCGCAGGCCCTCGGGGTCGTCAAGGGAGAGGGCGTTCGCTCGAACAACGCCAACGTGCCTCTGCATGCGGGATTGTACACGGGGCGGGCGCTCTCTTGCGGCGGCGGCGGCGGTGGCGGCGGCCGCCGCCGCGGCGGCGCGGGTTGCGTCGAGGCGGACGGCGATGGCGACGGCGGCGGCGGCGGCGGCGGCTTCGGCGAGGCAGAGAAGTCGCCAGTCAAGCCAAAGAAGCCGACGGGCGACGGCGGTGTTGCGGTGCCAAAGAAGCCAGCAACGGTGAGGCCGGCCGACAAGTGCTGGCACGACCTGTCGCAGCTGGTTGGGTATTTTGAGCTGCGGCGCCGGCGGGTGGCCGTGGCGGCGGCCGCTGCGGCTGCTGCAGCCGCGGCCGAGCGCCGCAAGGAGGCGAAGCGCGTCATGTCCGCCACCATGGCGCGCGGCGACGTGGCGATTGGCGTCTTCCAGTCGGCTAAGGTCGGCCGCGAGTTGCTGCTCGGCCTCCTCTGGGCGCGCGTGAGCGTGATGCGCACCAACCGGTCATTCGGTGGGCCCGGCGTCCACGCCGCCGCCGCCGCGCAGCGCGCCGCCGCCGCCGCGCAGCGCGCCGCCGCCGCCGCCGCCGCCGCCACCGCCGCCGCCGCGGCCGCGCTTTCCGTCGGCTTCTCTCCGGCTGAGCTTGCCGAGCTGCTTACCAGTGACGCCGGGCGGAGGTGCACCGACTTCCCTGAATTGCTCCCTTCACACCACAACCGTGAATAGCCACAACCGTGATTAGGTTCTTCTATAGCTGCTCGGCCGTTGAGCTCGCCGATATCTTTGACATCTCTCTGGACGATGCTCGCCGTATGCGCGTTGACATGGCGTCCACAAAGTTCCTCTCGCAGTTCGACAATGCAGCCCCGCACGAGCAAGATGCACTCGAGAGCGGCGAGGCCCAGGGCGGCTGTGTCGAAGGCGTGGCACTCGACGGCGCGGCGCACGCCGCCGCGCCGGAACCGCCGCCCATCGACGTCAATATGTACCTGGTTGCCAAACTCGTCACCGTTTACATCAACGACTGCCCCGGTACTTATCGACCGCGTCGCCGACCGGACTGTCCGTCGCCACTGCATCCAGTCCTCGCGCTGCGGCAGACTACCAAGGCGGCAAGTCAGGCGGTGGACGAGTTCGCCGTGCTTCCAGCCATCGGCCACGTGGCCTCCTTCATTGCCTGCTGGCGGCAGGGGGTCTTCCCTTGGGCTACGCCTCTTCATGTCGCCACGCACCTCGATATCGTCTACATGCCAGGCTGGGGGAGCAAGTCCTTCTCGTACAATATCCCTTGCGCGCGTCACGGGCTCACTTTGCTCGGCCTGCACCAAGACCTTGGGCTCGGTCCCAATCACTACATCGTAATTCAATCGCGCCGTGAAGACCCCTTGCGTCCTGACGAGGACCTCGCTCGCCTTCCGTGGAACACACGGGTCGAGATTTGCACGCGAAGCGGGCGAGGCGGAGCGCGGGACCAGTCGCCAGAGCGCAGCCCTCGCGGTGGGATCGGCATCACTTCGCCAGACTCGCAGCGGACTCATCACGATTCGGAGCAGGAATCGGGTGCGAGCGAGCAGGTGCCAGCCGCCAGCATGCGGCAGGTCCCGACATACATTGCCAACGCCTCGATGCAGCAGCTTCCCGCGCCGGGATCAGGTGCAGCAGCCTCCCGCGCCGACGTGGAAGCGCGCAACGAAGAGCTCGACCTCATTGATTTGCGCACGCTCGCGAGTGAGGCCGCTCGCGCAATCGCCGAGGTTGGTGGGGAGTCCTCCTCTGCGATCGGCCAGGGTGATTCGCGGCCCGCCCACTCTTCATCGCCGTTGCCCGCTGCGTCGCCCGGCGGAGACCAATCGCCTCACAACGGAGACCAAGACAACCACGCGCCGCAGGAGGACCAATCGCCTCACGACGATGAAGAGACTTCGGTCCCGCCTCTTGGCCCACTGCAGTACACCCTCCCGGGTGTCGAGGCGCGGCGATCCGACATTGAGGCCGCCGGGGATGGCCTCTTTGCCACGCGAGAGTTTGCACGAGGGGAGGTGGTGACGTACATGCAGCATCAGACCACCGTCTCGGTCGAGCAGTGGAATGCTCTGCGCGCGCGCAGCCCGTCCATTCCGCACGACATGGCGTTCTGGTGGTATCAAAATCCTGGAGGCCGGACGCCGATTGGGTTCACCGAGCAACCGCTTGTCGACGCACCACCCGCCCCTGGTGAGGCGTGTCCGTCATTTCCCTGGTACAAGGCAAACTTTGCGCCTCGCGAAGGACGGCGTATGTGTGGTGACCTCACGACCAATATTGCTGGCCAGACAGCCAATCTTGAGCCAAAGGTGCTCAACATTGACGGCAAGCCCGACCAACGCCGCCTAGTCTGGGTGGCAAAGGATGCCGTATCTGCTGGCTCAGAGCTTGTCTTTGACTATGGCGAGGGATGTGAGGAGTGGACCGTCTCGTGGACCGCTGGCACGTCTCTTGCCGGCCCGCGCCGCAATGCACCATCCCCCGATAGCCGTCAGGCGAGTGCAATTGCTGACCACAATAATGGCTATGTCGAGCCCGGCGTCCCCGCGGATGTTGCACAACGGCACCGAGAGTGGCATGCCGAAGGCGGGCTCTATGTGCAGCAGCACACGTCCGGCGCAATTCCTGGGGACGGCGATATTGCGGCCAGCATAGCAGTGGATGAGGGCCAAGATGGCATGGGCCAGCCGCTTGTGAACGACAGTGGCGGTATGGCTTCCGGCGCGGCTGCTCTTGTGCTCCAAAGCGACAACAGTGAGCGCGGTGGCGGCGAGCCCGCTGCTTCCGAGCTTGGTAGCACCAGCGGTGGCGGCGCAGCGACGCCGCTCCCTCTCTCGAGGCTCATCCCCTCGGAGCCGCGAAACAAAGGCGAGCTGCCTCTCTATTCGCCGGGTATGACCGTCCACAAATATGCCGAGCAACCATCGCCGGAGCGTTTATTTCACCGCGGCGGCTATCAACAGCTGCAAACGGTGCTGGTGCTGCCAAACGTCGCGCGTCTGCGCGCGATGGAGTTTTGCAACCCACCTACCGTCGGAGGCCGTGTCAACCCCTCCAAGTGGACTCTTAGCTACATGCGGAGCTTGGTGGAGGACGTGGGCACCCTGACGGTCAAGACCATCGAGTCAGCTCAGCACGGCTGGAATGCGCTTCTCGAATGGGAGGACGACCTCGACCAACAATTTTATTGCGTCGCCCTCAAAGAATTCTCGGCCGATGGCACTTACCAAGTTGAACACGAGTGGTACTTCGCGCGAGGGGCGGAACACGTCTCCGTCTTTGTCGCCCGCGACGGCCAGGAGTACTCGCAGGCCTTTTCGCTCTTGGATCTGCGAGACGATTGCTCGACCGAGACCGCAGCCGCGTGCGAGCAGAGGGTTGCACAACTCAAGAGCGCCCTCGCCAATGCACTCGCTCCAGCCGTTGGCTCAGATGGTACCAGTGCCAGCTCTGACCCACCCTGTCCCATCTTTGGCGGGGAAGGCGCGGAGCTTGCTGCCCGTCAGCAGTGGGACATTCTGGCGCCACTTGTCCGGGCACGCGCAGCACCATCGCAGCTGGTGGTCTCCCAAACCGACAAGCTTGCGTCGCGGCGGGAGGCACGGAGGGCCAAGGCAGTGGAGGCGCGGAGCAGCGACACAGAATCCAATGCGCTGCCGCCGACTCAGTCAGAAGCAGTGGAGCTCCACATCCGCGAGGGCGACGAGTGCAGCACGCGTGTCGAGGCAAGGCTCCGCCTTCTCGCTCTGGCAGAGCGCGACGGCCACAGATTGAGATTCAATGGAAGCATTCATCAGGACAGACAAACGAAGGAATACTTCTGGGACCTGAAGGGCGAGGCAGCGAATGGGATGCAGACGATTGCGCGCGCTCGTTACGAGAGCGACATCGTCGATGTAATCTGCGCGGATAAGTGCCTCTATCACGTGAGGTGGCGGAAGGCGGCGGGATCACAGACCTTTCGCTGCTCCGTCGCCGACACGGAGCACACCTGCTCACCGCCAGATGTCCTCGTCCGCAAGGCGCGCATGGCGCATCATGCATACTCAGCTCAAGAGCTGGCAGTGGTGGTGCGTCAGTTTGCGGTCGACGCGAAAGATTGGAAGCAGGTTGGAGAGGCAATTCGGCCGTACTTGCGAGCAGAGCCCAGCGAGGGCTTCTGCCGCCGCGTAGGCAAGCGACTGTAGACGAGCTATACGGCGCAATTGTGTCTCTCCTCACAGAGTAGAACCGCACACTCACTCTCACCACGGCGCTTGCCCTCCCCTCTCGCAGGCAGAGCCGCGCTCGGGATGACCTCGGGCGAGAGCAGCGCGAGCCACAAAATTGCGCAGCGCGTGGACGACATTGCTCAGTTCGAGCACTTTGCTCAGGAGCTCCGACGGTTGGGACACACGGTGGCGATCATCTCCAAACCTGGGCGTGACGTGAGGCAAGTCGTGCTGAATGCCGCAAAGCGAGACCACTCCTATGCGAAGACAGGCACGCCTTTCAAAGTCGAGGAGGTGCCGGGCTTGCAAGAGACACTCGACGGGATTGAGGACGATGCGTCGTACTACTACGGGTTTGTGCTAATCTACGCGTGGGCAAAGCACATGCTCACAAATGGCGTGTACTGTGGCGCCTATGACTTCGCGCACGCTGAGTATGGCACGATGGCGTCGCTCTCGATGGTGAACGGGAACCGCAACATCATCCCGATGCTCCACGCTCATTTCGCGGACAACGAGAATACAGCAACTTCAGATACGGTCCTTCGCGAAGCAAAAGCTAGCTGCCCGGAGCTGAATTCCGGCTCGATAACAATCATTCGTGATGGGAGCTCTGCGCTCGAGGGGACGCTCACGAAGCACCTCAACTACGTCCACCAGTTCTCCTGCTTCAAGCACGCGCAAACTGCTGCCGGCCACACTGTGCGGGATGGAGGCGGCTCAGCGGTGGTTCAGAGGCAGTACAGGGACCTGACTTACGCGCTCAGTGACAGGCGCTACGCGAGTGCTCGCACCGACGCATCGGATGCGCTCAAGTCGTTCGTCGCCTCCCATCGGGACGGCGAACACCGGCGATTCCTAAATCAGTTTGCAGCTCGCGGTGGAAAGATGCCTGCGACTCAAACCACTGCTGGAAATATGCCAACGCCACGCACCACGTCTGCATTTGTCGAAAAGGTGAATCATCTCAACCAGCAAAATGACGCTCGAACCGCTGTGTCTCCGTACCTGCTACTGCGCAAGCTGGTCGAGGATGAGGTGGCTCGCCTCGAGAAGCAAAAGGGGAAAGCAGCGTCTTGCACCGATTCCTGCCCGCCCGGCGTTCGTGTAATGTTGAAACAGCTAATGGTGAGTGTCAACGACCCCAAGCCAAACTATGTCATCGAGGTTGCAGGTGAGCGCACATTCAAGTACGCCATCAAGGCATCTCACGCCGAGCCCAGTCGGCGGGCCTACCGGCTTGTCACGTGCCAGGGATCGCCCGCGACATGGACCTGCACGTGCGGGCTCAAGGCAATAAGTGGGTTCCCGTGCGAATGCCTTGCCGCAGTGGCTAGCAAGAAGATGGGCATCATCGATATTGCCCAGCTGCTTGATCCCGAGTACACCAACGCCGTCTGGCAGCAGCAGATGTCGTTTGACTTTGCCGCCACCTTCCCCGAGAGCATTCCCAGCGGACCTCCAAGCGAAATGAAGGCGCCAGTATGGCTGCCGAAGAAGGCTGGAAGGCCAAAGACGAAGAGGATACCTTCAGCTGGTGAGAGCAGCGACAGCCACAAGAGGAGGAGGGTGGCAAGGTCATCTGGTACAAGCGCCCCCCTCCCGCTGGATCTTGGTGGTGGGGCCTCCTCGTCATCTGGTACAGCTCTTGTGCCCTCACCAGTGCATGCTGCTCCGGGCCGCAAGCAGTACATGTGCGGTAAGTGCGGCAAGCCAAGGAGGGGGTGCGGGTGCAAGAATCGGTCGTCCCGGCTCTCGTAGCCGCTTGGTGCTCATCAGTAGCGGGCGGCACGCGCGTGCGGTGTGCGCACATTGCATGTAGTCGTGTGTGCTAGAAGTGAAGACTGCAAGGTCTCAGTCCAGTTCAGGCGTCACAGAGATGTCATATTTCTGTACGAAAAAAGAAATTAGTTCATGCGCACGTCTGCAGGCTGTCTCTTCCCCAGCGCCGCTAGTGCCAGAGCGGTCCTGCATCGGCCAGGTCCACGCCTGGGAGAGCACCAGCAGGGTGTCGGGAGAGGCGCAGCTGCTCCCATCTCCCACGGCGTAGCCACACAGCTGCTCTTCCGTGCCTCCACCGCCGCCGTCCGCCACCGCAGGCTGTGCTGGCCGCTGTGGGGTGGCAGCGAGGAGGCTGCACCATGAGCGACATTGCCTCAACCTCGCTATCCCCGCTGAACGTTGGCATGCCGTCGCTCCGAGGCGAGAGCACAGAACATGAGCACAGAACGTGGTGCCTGCGTGTGCACTGGTGCTAGAGAGCCTCGTGTGCCTGGGTGGCGGCTAGGGAAGGGGCGGCGGTCTCACCCAGTGGCGGACATCAGCGAGGAGCGGCAATGTGGACGCGACACAAGAAAGAAAGGGAGAGGCAGGCAGGGAGAGAGGAGACGGGGAGAGACAGGAGGAGGAGAGGCATTCCACCATGATGCGCATCTCGATCTGGCGACGTCGGGACCTGCTGCTCTGCGGCTCCTCTGCGGACGCAGGAATGGCCGCCGAGGCGCCAGGCGCACTGTACTTGATGGGAGTGGTCATGTGAGCGCCGAAGTATCCAAGTCAAGGGTGCAGGATTTTGCGAACGACGAGTGGAAGGGTGCACTTGAGGCGGTAAAGGCAGCATCGCTGTTCAGCAAGTGGCTCTGAGTCAGAACGCATGATTTATATACCGCACGACGGCGATCATGCCTACGTACGAGCGGCGCGCGATTATATTGCGGAGGCAGCACAGCGGAGCGGTCAGGCGTGGGGGGTTAGTTGTGGCACTATAGCAGTCCAGGCAGCCGTCCGTGTCCGGGTAAGCTGAAACGAGAAATTTGATCCGGGGTAATCTCAAAGAGAAAAGTTAGCCGCCGGGTAATCTGGACGAGGAATTTGGCCGACCGGGTAATCTGACATGAGAAAAGTTAGCGGCCGGGTAACCTGGAAACGACATTTCGCCGTGTTGGGTAAGCTGGAAACGACATTTCGCCGTGTTGGGTAACCTGGAAACGACATTTCGCCGTGTTGGGTAATCTGGAAACGACATTTTTTGATGAAATTGCGCTGAGCAGGAAAAATATCGTTGCCGGGTAATCTGGACGAGAAATTTGGCCGACCGGGTAATCTGACATGACAAATTTTAGCGACCGGGTAACCTGAAACACGAATTGTGGGAGACTGGGTAAACTGGTTTGACGGAAATCGCGCTAAGCAGGAAAATATCGTGAACCGGGTAATCTGCGTGGCGAATCTCAAAAACCGGGTAATCTGGAATTTATCCAATGTGAAACCATTCGGATTTGTAAACCCTGATTCTCGACTTTTTTCGCGAGCCACAGGCGCTCGCCCTGTGAGCCACAGCGCCTCCGGACAGCGTGCCAGCGCCTGCTACAGGGCTGGGCCTTTGAGAGAGAGAGAGAGAGATTTTAGCAATACCGAGTGTTTGTGTTTGGCCTTTGTGCGCGTCGTTTCACGTTTGGCTGATGGCTCCCCGCGGTTGCCTGACGCTAAGAAATCTTGGTATTACGCCCTGCGAGCGGGGCGGAGTGCGCACTGTGCCTCTGTGTTCGTGCGTCGCCAATCTCTCGGATGAAGGGCGAAGAGAAGAAAGAAAAACATAGGGCGCGAAGAAAGACAAACCGTCACACCATCGAGGGCGTGCTTGCCGGGCTCGCCAGCACCGGCGCCGGCGCCGGTGACGGAGCGGCGGGCGGCGGGGTCGCTGGCGGCGCTGCAGCAGCGTCCGAGTGCTCGAGCCGCTCCAGCCGGAGGAAGAGGGTGCGAAGCACCGCCTCGTGCACGCGCCGCGCTCGCCGCTCGGCCGCCAGTTCCGCCTCGAGGCGCAGCGCGCGGCGGTGCTGCGCGCGTGGCCAGGGAGGGGGACGGTGAGAGGGCGGTGAGGGCACAGAGACGGGGGAGCGAGTGGCGAGCGAGCGCGCGCCTGCACGAGCGCGAGTCGCCACGCGCGCCGCGCTCGGCCCCCACGAGTGGTGGCCTGGAGGCGGCGCGCGGCCTGGTGCTGCGCGAGGTAGCGACGCAGCCTGCGACGCACGAGGAAGCCCCTGCCGAGCGCGTGCAGCCTCGCCCTCAACGCCGCGCTGCCTGCCGGCGCAGGCACGCTCACGTGGAGTAGCCACGTCGACACGAGGACACGCAGGCGGCGACGCGCGCGAAAGGCCCTCGCCACAACGCCGCGCCGGTCGCGGGCTGCTCTCCACCCCGCCTGCACGCGCACGACGGCGAGGGTCCGCTTGGCCAGCTCCAGCGCGAGGAGCGAGCGGACAAATCGCCGCATCTCGCCGAGCTCGCTCCGCATCGCTGCGAGCTGGCTCTGTTGTTGCTGCTCGGCCGCATTCTCTTTCGCGGGCATTTTACTCACGAGCCTCACTGCTCGCGAACGCGCTGTCCGCTGCTTCAGCAGCTCCTCGCCTGCTCGGTGTGAACCCAGGGCCTCCAGGGCTCGCTCCTCAACCTCTCACGGACCGGCACTGCGCGATGACCCAGATGTATTTCTTCTTCTTCTTCGTACACCAAGAGAAAGGGAAAGGCCCCACGCGCTGGCCGCGACCGCGACCGCGGCTCTCACTCGAGCCGGAACTGCCCTCAGAAATGTCGGAACCGTCGGAGAATAGCGAGCGACTAGCACACTCGAAACCACGCAAGCCGAGGACCGACAAGGGGGTGCCGAGAGGCCCGCGAGCCCTCAAAGGCACAACGGCATACCAGATCGGGCACCTAAGCCTACTGCGGTTTCGGCACGGGCGCGAGAGGCAAGTGTCACAGCGGACCCTCGACGCGGTGCGCGAGGCGCAGGGAGC
>Ga0115008_10005784_pt1 | contig 10196 bp, 9 predicted proteins | sample FraStrMetagenome_FD_87164 | JGI IMG/M metagenome (GOLD analysis project Ga0115008, IMG submission 87164) | Marine eukaryotic phytoplankton communities from Arctic Ocean - Fram Strait ARC3M Metagenome | ecosystem: Environmental > Aquatic > Marine > Oceanic | place: Fram Strait | collected 2012-06-18
AATTATTTTTTTATAGGAAAAAAACCAATCAATTATTGCAATTATTTGCCAAGACCCAATTCCTATTACAATTCCAATTAATTGCCAATAATTGAATTGGCAATCAATTATATCCCACCTCTGCTCACGAGAAGTAGAGTCTATGGAAAAACATACGCGGTAATGTATTTTACATGCATGTGTATATCTGTAAATTTGTACTTCGAACTAATTTTTTGTCATATAAGCACGAAAAATTGCGAGATGAGGAATGAGGAATGAGGAATGCGAGCGTGAAAAATTACTTATAGCTAAGGTGTTAAGTAAGAAATGTCTAAATGAATGACAGTAAAAAACAGATTAGTGAAATTTCAAAATTAGAAAATTCACAAACTATGTCGTTTAGGTGGCAACTTTCATAAATTGTGCCGGGCGCTTACATGTCCTGTGTCCCCTGTGACAAAAATACTTGTTACATGTAAATCAGTTACGAATTACGAATGTAGCGAGATGAAAATTAGCGTAATACATTACTAAGATTCTTATTAATTTCTTCCTAATAGAAGGTCGATGACAGGATTTCATTATCGTTATCTTACGAAAGAATTTCTCTGTCGTATTCACATAAAAAATGTACCAAAACAATTAGAATGCGTAGGTAGGGATGGCAAGAGAAGAAGGATTATTACACTAAGCTTTATTTAAGTGAGTGGATTGCAGTTAATTGCTCTGCTCTTTACGAGTGTATGTTGTGCGTGCGCCCTATTGAAATAAACCTGCCTCGTACCTCATAGTAGTGATGTCATGCGAAGGGCATACACACACACACGACAGAATAAAAAATTGTTGTGAAACAGAATTACACTTACAATGTATTCGCGCTAACTTCTACTCTTCTTTGTCGGTGTAGTCGATGGTCACATTTCAATAAAAAGTTGTCACAGGAGGACATGCTGGCGATCGGCACAATTTATGAAATTTTCCTCCTAAACGGCATAGTTTGTGAATTTCTCATTTTCTTACGTAATGCCGGCCGTCCCTTGTATCGAGAGTCGAGAGGGAAAAAGATCTTTCCGGTCAAGTCAATTCGGATTGACCTCGCAACTCGCGAGTTCTCTGTTATCTCATCATACTTATAAGCAAGGATTATACAAGTAATCGCATCACAACTCGCGGAAAATTGAAAAATGGCGCATATCTCTGACTTAACGAGCTCCCAAATCGAGGAATATAAAGAGGCGTTTGATATGTTTGACCTTGATAAGAATGGTGTGTAATGAACTAAATTAGCGATAAAGCGGTAAAATGGATTGTGGAGAAGAATGTGTGCGAATCTTGTCCCATCCTTAATTCACCCATTTTAATTTTTTTTGTTTAGGGAACATCACTGTTGAGGAGCTTGGCGAAGTTATGAACTCCATGGGGAGGAAGTTCAGTCGAAAGGATATTGAAAAAATGATCGCCGATGTGGATGTAGACAACAACGGCTCTATCGAATTCGATGAATTTTTGTTAATGATGTGTAAGGACGAAGATAGCGAATTTGAACTCCATGAAGCGTTCAAAAAGTTTGACAAGGACGGGGATGGTGAGGTTACTGCAGAAGAAGTAAGAGCCGTGTTGAAAAAACTCGGACAGAATTTGTCTGACGCCGAACTTGAGGCTATGATCACTGAAGTCGATTTGAATGGCGATGGTGTTATCAGTTTCCAAGAATTTAAGCAACTGATGGTAAGTGAACGAAACATGTGCTAGGCTTGTACTATCTTTAATTTATTGTCATTCTCTGTATACTTACACGATTTTTTAGAGGGATTAAACTTTTTTCGAGAGTCACAACAATTTCTACTTTTGCTGTGTGTGAACTTTCTTTGCTCAACTAAAAGTTATTTAGCGACAATGGCCCTGCCCATCCGGGTGGGTTTTACTTCGCAGGGCTAATGAAGATCTAAATACATAAATAAACCTTTTTTTTATATTTATTATCAGGGTATCCTGAGTTGTCCTTACAGCAAAAAGCGTGCACAATTTTCAACAAATTTTTTACACCTACTCGTACCTCGTACGTCTCTAAAACGGCCAGACTACGCTGTCGCAAATCTTGAGTGAATGTGACTACAAAAGTGAAGCGGCAACGAAAGAGATGGTAGTGTGAGTAGTGTGAAGAGGGCTGTCTGTTGGAGAAGCATCTTGGCATATTTTTCTTGCACCTTTGCTTACTTTACAAATCTTTTCGCGCATTCCATTCTCGACATACTACTGACATTCAGCTCGTGCACCTGGCTGCATACGCAACAAGTACAACCCGCAGCCATAATTCGTTGTACTTCACATGGGATATCATACAATTCAATAAATGCGCCATTTATTCTACCTATTGAAGAAGTTTCCTCGCCTTCATACGCAAATCAATATTCTCTTCACTCTTCATGTGAATCAATACGCAGTATCGATAAATTTTTTGATTTTAAATGCAGTTCCTATTGCACTTTGAAGAGCAAGTCCCAAGTGTAGAGGTTGAAGATTGTAATACACTTAGCTCAGCTGTCCTTTCTGGATCATAAAACGATTCGGTCATAGCATCCTTTACAAATACTGCTGTAATATAATCTGTAGATATTTCAACAAGCTCCTTCACCTTGCTAGCCTCAGATTGGTTACTCGTAACGCAGAATGGAATAAGGAGTACATGTACCACATTCTCATACGCATTTTTCGGATCCCCAAATTTACAACCCCAGAAATCATTTTGTCTGATATACATCCTTTCATAACAGCTAGCATCGTATTTTATTAATGGTTTCGGATGTTTCCCAAATCCGGGTAAACCTAGTAAATACGACATAGCCGCATGCGAAGATCCTTGTGGTGTTGGTTGCCCGTGCCTCAAATTTGCTCACTGCAACATGACGATGAAGAAGCTAACATGCTGAAAAGTTGCTGACCGCCGAAGCATGGTCGGCTGCATGCGATGAATCGCTACCTCAACATTGAAGAACTGATTATCATTGCAACCATTCATGTCGAGCAAATTCCAACACCGAAGATCGAAATTGGATATGTTGTTATGGTGCAATGACGACCTAGACATCGGCAGAATTATCTCTCGAAAGGGAACGAAGAACGAAGATTTTGCTTGGCTAAATATGTACGAGTGAGAAAGAAACCGTTAACATGTGTAAATAAATCACTACGTATTATTAATAAAATACTTCGAAGTACATGTTTAATATTGTGTATTTTGGAATAAAATTGTCCATCCAGCATCGATCAGCAAGCTGGCTCAAGTGCCATTGATTACAATATCAATATCACGAGTCGTATTCGAAGGAAAGGTGTCAGCCTTATTTTTCTCTCCTCTTTTTGAATCTAAAGTCGTTAGCCAAGTGAAAGTATAATGTCTGTACAAGATTTCACAGACGAGGAAGTCCGCAACTTCGCTAAGAAATACGTACTCAGTGTTGAGAGAGTTCGGGAATATATTGACACGTTCGGAATTATCGATGAGGATAAGAGCGGTAAGATTACAACGGACGAATTTCGGAATATGGTTACCACGCATATACCAAATGCATCACAGTCAGAGGTCGTGGCGTTGCTCTCCGATCTTGATGAAAACGATGACGGAGAAGTTGATTTCGATGAATTTTTAAAGATTATTGTGCCAGTAAATGAAGGTAAAGTAACTAATCGAGCGAAATTGATTGGAGCGTTTCGATCGCTCGACAGAAACAAGACGGGTTTGATTAGCACGTCAGAACTTCAAGATATTTTGAAACATTTTGCCAAGAAATTAGATCGTAAGGACCGCAAAAAATTAATTCATGCGGCTGATCCAGATGAATGCGGAGAAATTGACTATATTTCATTCATTGATTTAATTGTACCATAGATTCTTTTCCATTTCTGTGGAGGATCTTTGAAAACGTATAATTATTACTTAAATTCATCGAAAATTTTCGAATACAGGTATACCTCATTCGTATCAATCTTGCTTGATGTCTCATAAATATGTTTTAAAAAAGCAAACTCTAAATGCTTTCATTTGATTCTGAATGCTGGTCATGTTGAAATCCTCGAGAAAAATTATTTTATGGAAAATAATCACAATGCGAGGACTCACAAGGAAATACGTCAAAATAAATATTCCCGGTGTACTGTTTTTCATGCAATACAGTCCAGGTTCCTTTTGAAAGGAGATTTTCTAACAGTAGCTCATCTGAAATCTGTTGAGATGTGAGGTATTGGTACTCTTATCACCTACTCTAATTGAGAACGGTTTATCCAACGACGCAATCTGAACTATTCAAAGCTGCACTCTACCTTTTACCCACGTACCTTTTCGATAATGTACGCAGATGGCACACACTTTTTGACTGCATCATTTATTCTAGAGGTTGTTATTTTATGTAACTTATCTGAAGTTTAATTGCCACCATAACAAAAAATTATGAATCAATCTGAATCACACAGAACAATTCTAAATCTTGCCTTGTCTTGGTTTCAACTCGTACATCGATTGTTTACTGAGTACGTGCCAAGGGTGTTGTGTTGGTGTTGATGCGCGCGCAACGCGCAACCAACACATATCAGATAGTCCAAAGTCACAAAAAATTTGGATTGTGGATCTTATCAAAAAACATAATGTGTAACGTTTTTCAAAAAACTAGTTTCTTTCTCGAAATCTCGGATTGACGATAGACAATGCACACACAATTTCGAGACTCTCAAGATACGAAACAACCACAACCATGTCCGATCAACTAACCGAGGAACAAATCGCTGAATTCAAGGAGGCTTTCTCCCTCTTTGACAAAGACGGCGATGGTAAGTGATTGTAGGTTGTGCGGTCGAAAAGCCATTAGTACGTCCCATCGAGATTTACCGAACAGGAGGGCGATTAGGGCACCCTCATTGTTTTCCGTTTGACGGGTTTGCTGCGAATTCTGGATAAATTAGTCGTGCACGTTTTAAATTATATTTTTGAATTATACAGGTACAATCACCACAAAGGAGTTGGGAACCGTGATGCGCTCCTTGGGACAGAACCCCACAGAGGCTGAGCTCGTTGATATGATTCAAGAGATCGATGCAGATGGTAATGGAACTGTAGATTTTCCCGAATTCTTGACCATGATGGCCCGCAAGATGAAGGATACCGATTCAGAGGAAGAGATCCTTGAAGCATTCAAGGTTTTTGACAAGGACGGAAATGGTTTTATCTCTGCCGCTGAACTTCGTCACATCATGACAAATCTTGGTGAGAAGCTTACTGACGAAGAAGTTGATGAAATGATTCGTGAGGCCGATGTCGACGGTGATGGCCAAATCAATTACGAAGAGTTCGTAAAAATGATGATGTCAAAGTAAATTTTTCGACAATTTGGTGTTTTGCTCGGCCTTACCTGTGTCCTGAATCTCTTTTTGTGAAATTGCAATATAGTAGAATTTAGGCGTAACTGCGAAGTAGAATATATATGATTACCATTTATCAAAAGGAGACTAGCTTGTTATGAGAATAGTAATAACAATGTTTACCCCCACACGATTTTGTTACTTTCGATATACATGTAAATCATATTAAGATAGAAAGCGCTGCTCGCCAACCTTTTCTTAGCTAGAAAGATTCCTTCTCGTCGGAAAATAGGGTACATTGGAACCTTCATTATGTACGAGAAAATGTTTCTCGTTGACAAAGTACTTAATTGGATTATTAGTGTATAGGAATAGGAAAACTGGTGACCTTCATTGCATATGATACGAGAACTTCATAGGTATCGTTATACCCCGGCGGTAGGTTACTGAAATGCAGAGAAAAAGAGCAGATGCGATCCTATATACATATATATATATATATATATTTAACTTCTTCAAGTAAATAAACAAATTTGAGTGAGTATTTGAACCATTAGATTATTAGACCAGGTGATTACCTTCATTATATTCAGGGTAACAAGTTAACGTGGATAACCAAGTTGGATTGAGTCTACATGTGGCTGATACTGTTCAATATGCGATGAGAACACTTCACAGTGATGACGTGATGACCTATTTGTATTTTATTATGAATACTAAGACACCAATTTATTGACGACCCTATATTCAAAACTTTGTTGCAAGAAGCATCTTGGTAATACCAACACGATCGCTCTGCAGCGTCTACATAATTACGCAACAATATAGAGAATATTTATCTTTATGGAGTGGAGCCATTAGAAATTTCATTACAAAATACCTCAGTGATACAATTTTTAGTGTCATATTTTTACAATCCTATACTAAACAACAAGCGCTATTATGATACCAGCACGATCACTCTTATTCTCGCAACGGTATGTATGTATGTTATTAGAGGCAGAGTTTGCATATCATCGGATGAGTAGGCATACTAAATAACTAAATAACTCAGTGATAAAAACTTGAATTTCATAATAATGACGATCCTAAATTGAATCTTGAGCGCACTCTGCAAAAAAGTAAAACATCATTCTACGACGATAAAAGGTAAAGCAAAGTTGTACAGTAACAATACGTAGAGAAATAGAGCAATTGGTAAAATTCATCGTAAATACCACGGCGATATACTTATCATTATAATTCATATTGACGCCGATCGTTCTTTAAAACCAACTCCTATTCCATAACATCACAGCAACCACAATTTATTCCTCAAAACATGAAATTCAACAAATTTAAGATTCAGTAGAGGACGTTCTCTCATTGCAGAATAACGAATTGCCGCGATCACCACGAAACTTATATTTGTAAGCCTTTTCGTATGAGGTGACAAAATTGGTAGTAACGGTATGGATGAACTTCCAACCATCTTTTGCTGGGTTCAAACCAGTAGGCCACCTTAAAACAATATTAAAGTTATTAATTGTAAATATAAAGTCAGATTATTGAATGTATTCAAGTTAACATACCCAACGTGTCCGCCATACTCAGTAACAAGCATGAATACATTCCCAGTCCCACTATTTACAATGGAATATGGGTCATGCAAACATCTCCATGTCCCGAATGCATCGTCCAAAGCGTTGACGAAAAGCAAAGGTATAGACACATTTTTGATTCGCCCATTATTATCAGCTTCGTAATCACCAAGCACAGACATATCCGAGTAGTAATGATAGGTATCAATGTATCCATGGTGTCTATGCGAGTATAAAGTGCAAGAAAAAATTATCAGAAAAAAGTGCCGAAGATAAATACATAATTATTGTGACGTCTACTTACCTCGATATTGCCTCATCAAGCGAAGGAACATCTGTAGCATATTGAAACTTTAGGTATATATCTTCTTCTAGTTGTTTAATTACATGATGAAAGTTTTTTTCAATGTACAACTTCATAATCCCAGTAACTAGAGGCTCCCACATAAGTTTACTCCTCTGGAATTTGATTTGTTTCCTAGCGTCTAAGGCGCTTGATATTGATATTGCAACGTCTAACTGGCAATCATTGCCATACTTTGCAACATAGTTTGCTAGAATTACTCCTCCCATTGAGTATCCCAGACCAGCCATTGTCTGGTTATGACTCTGTAACTTCTTTAATGCTTTCACAGTTGCGTGGACATCTGACGTTCGAGCAAAGTTTGGCAAACTATCGTTGATTATCGGCGAGTCCATCATACCTCTTGATACCATTACAGCGACGGTACTACCTCTTGCTCTTTGTTTATCAATGAAATCACGAATGTATGCGTCATCTGAACCTCCGTTATATCCGTGCAAAATGAGGTACAGAGGAGATTCCATTCTATGAAAACCGTCCGACGGAAAGAAGATATCTAACGCCACCGCCTCGTCGCGTTCATTCTCAAGAGGGACCCATCTATCATTCGAAAGTGAGACGACATAAATGTATCAAGCGAAAATTGTATTGACACCATAAATTCCTCTCTTTAGACTTACCTTCGAGTGTAGGGTAAGTCTAGTGCAATATTGAAAAGAAATGGAAAGAAGGCCCTCAGGTCTCCGGTTATGATCCATTTAGTCATTTCTCTAGAATAAGATAATTCTTCCATGGAAAAATAATCCTTCATTTTGACGGAAAGGGGATTCTCTTCATTAAAATAAAATCCAGGTCGGACCTGCGGGAGATCGAGATCCTCCTGACTAAAGATAAGTGCTATAGCAACTGCTGAAAAGATAAGTGCACTTGAATATTTGGAATTTCCTTTCACATGAATCAGACAAATAGTCAAGAAGAGTACAAGGACCAAAGGTGGACGAGAAAAATCCTGGACATATCCAGCATCTAGCACCATCGTACTTGACGACAATAGGGCAAAACAAGATGCAACGAAAACTGTAGCCTCAGCCTCTGCACCGAAAGAATCCTCTCGGTTGCCTCTATTATTACTTCAATTATATGAACAAAGTAAAGAGAGCATGTGAAAATGTTATCTAAGAATGTGAAATGGGTTACACTTACTTCTTGTACGGTCGCTTTTTCGAGAATGAAATAATGCAGAGGAAGGACGCAACCAACATGAGAGGGGCAAACATGCGGAGCAAAATATAAAATGTTGGACGAACACATGATAAGAGAGAGGAGACTACGGATGGTCGGAACATCAATTCAATTAAGTCATTCAGTGAATATCCAGCCTGAATCGTAACCACTTCCTTGATAGGATACGTTTTGGATGACACCGCTTCAGAAGATTCAACAGCAGTGTTCAAAATCTGAGACAAAAAAGTAAGAGGCAATATGTCTTTCCATTGCCCTGGTGCAAGAATCTTCTCAATTTTGGTCAAATAAGCCGATGTCATGAAAAAATTAACCCCTCTAATTAACTCCAAAAAAGACACTTTATCGTCAAAGAAAGAAACTAAATATGTCTGATTAAAAGATTTCCGCAGATATTCTATTGAAGAGTCCGAATGGTAGGACGAGTTTTTCATGGAAGTTGAAAATGTACTCACTCTATCAATTGATGAAAGTGATTCTTTTCCGCTATCACAGTTTTTCTGATTCGTTGTCACCACCTTCTTCAACCCGGGATGCTCCGACGGGAGTCCTAATCGCTCCAAGAATTCCTCCTGCGTCCACGTTTTGCTCATGCTTTCCGAATGGAATCTTCCAAAATAGTTTCAAATACAGTAGGAAATTTATACTAAGAAATATATGTTTAGTTTTGTGTTTACAATATGTTTTGAAGTCGAGAAAAGAGATGTTTTGGTGGATTGCGTTCGGTTTTTGTTTTGCCAGAACTACAGAATAGTATCCTATATCTCATTTTCCTCTTTGCCAAATGGCGCTATTGGCGCTAGGATACGTACACACTTCCAAAAGCGACATCATCCTTGCTCGTCACCTGTCAGCTGTACATACTACATGTTGCATGTGTATGATGTGTATTGTGTATCCAATCAAAAACTATGAAAAATAAGAATATGTGTAAGTTCACTGTTAAATGCATAGATGGTAGACAAGTGATATCTCGACCAATGAAAAGCCTTATTTCATGAATGTCAAAAATTAATTGGCGACACCAAAACAACGAAATTTTTCAATTTTTTTAAACTGTATGCTTTTATTTTATTAACTTCTAATTTTGTTGTGCGTCGTACTTACGTAACGCTGCCATCACCAACCTTATATTTCGCTCACCCATGTTGCCGGAGACAAAGAATAATCTCATAAACCATAGCACATGTGTTTACTCCATGCCGTATCCAATGCGAACCTATGATTAATTCTGCTCGGATGCGTGCTAATGGTACCAAAACTCATGTCTAAGTGCTTCCTCTTCGTCCGACTTTCTGATGCTGATCGCCGTGATCCATTAATTTGCGGCTTTTGGGAGGGATCGACTGATAACATCATTAATGTTCGCGTAACGAACGTTGACAGCAAGTCTTAAAGGAACTTGACACCCAAGAAGGCTTCGAGAAAGAAAAGTAAAAGAAATATTGCTATCACGTTCTGTCCCTTCTCTCACTTGGATAAGTATTTTATTGTATGCATCATGTGTGTTTTTGTATGATAAGTGTGTGTTTGTGTGCATATATTAGTAAAGATTCATATAATACTCTGATATGTGTAAGGGTACATGTTAGGTTCGAATATTCATGCAGGTGCAATGTTCGGATGATACGAAGTGTACCTAGTTACCCTTTACTTATTTTATTCACACACACATCCTCATCTCTTTTTTCACACAATTCAACAACAATACAAAATATAAAATAACAACAATAACA
>Ga0115008_10005785_pt1 | contig 10196 bp, 7 predicted proteins | sample FraStrMetagenome_FD_87164 | JGI IMG/M metagenome (GOLD analysis project Ga0115008, IMG submission 87164) | Marine eukaryotic phytoplankton communities from Arctic Ocean - Fram Strait ARC3M Metagenome | ecosystem: Environmental > Aquatic > Marine > Oceanic | place: Fram Strait | collected 2012-06-18
ACGGTGAGGAACGGTGTGGAACGGTGGGAACGGCGAAGAACGGTGAGGAACGGTGAGGAACGGTGAGGAACGGTGAGGAACGGTGAGGAACGGTGGTGGACAGTGGAGAACGGTGAGGAACGGTGAGGGACGGTGGAGAACGGTGGGGAACGGTGGGGGACGATGGGGAACGGTGGAGATCGGGTTGGGAACGGTGAGGAAAAGTGCGGAACGGTGAGGATCGGTGGGGAACGGTGAGGAAAGGTGGAGCACGGTGGAGAACGCTGAAAGATGGTAAGGGATTGTTTGGAGCGGTGGGGGACGGTGAGGAAAAGTGGGGAGTCGGTGAGGAATGGTGGAGAACGGTAGAGAACGGTGTGGAACAGTGAGGAATGGTGGAGAACGGTGGTGAACGGTGAGGAATTATGGAGAATGGTGGAGAACGGTGGGGAACGGTGCGGAACGGTGGGGGACGGTGAGGAACGGTGAGGAACAGTGGGGATCGCTGGGAAACGGTGTGGCAAGGTGGGGAACGGGTGGAACGGTAGTGAACGTTGAGGAACGGTGACAATTTGTGTGGAACGATGCAGAACTGTGAGGGACGGTGAGGAACAGTGGGGAACGGTGAGGAACGATGTGGGACGGCGTGGAACGGTGGAGAACGGTGGGGGACGGTGGGGAACGGTGTGGAACAATGGAGAGCGCTGAGGAACGGCATGATGAGGAACGGTGGGAAACGGTGGGGGACGGTGAGGAGGGGTGAGGAACGGTAAGGAATGGTGTGGCACAGTGGGGGACGGTGAGGAACGGTGCGGAATGGTGTGGGACGATGTAGAGCAGTGAGGGACGGTGGGGAACGGTGGGGAACAGTGAGGAACCGTGCGCAACGGTGTGGAACCGTGGGGGACGGTAAGGAATGGTGGAGAACTATTGCGGAAGGTTGGAGAACGGTGAAGAACGTCTGAGTGCGGTGAGGAACGATTGGGAACGTTTCAGAAATGTGAAAACGGCTGGAAACGGTAAAAACAATGGGCAACATGGAGGAACGGTGAGGAACGGTGAGGAACCGTGGAGAACGGTGGGGAACGGTGGGGAACGATAAAGAACGGCGAGAAACGGTGGGAAACGGTGACGAGCGGTGGGGAACGGTGGAGAACGGTGGGGAAATGTGAAGTACGTGGAGGACGGTGGGGAAGGGTGAAGACCAGCGTGAAACGGTGAGGAACGGTGGAGCACGGTGGGGAACGGTGAGGAATGTTGGGAAACTGTGGGGAATGGTGGGGAACTGTGAGGAACGGTGAGGAGCGGTGAGGAATGGTAGAGAACGGTTGGGAAAGGTGGGGAACGGTGTGGAACGGTGGGGAACGGTGAGAGACGGTGTGGAACGGTAGAGAACGGTGGGGGGAACGGTCGGGAACGGTGAGGAACGGTGAGGGACAGTGGTGGACAGTGGAGAACGGCGGGGAACGGTGAGGAACAGTGAGGTGCAGTGAGGAACGGTGGGACACCGTTGGAAACGGTCAAGCACGGTGGTGAACGTGAGAAACGGTGGGGAACGGTGAAGAAAGGTGGAGAACGTGAGAGCTGGCGAGGAACGGTAAGGGACGGTGGGGGACGGTGAGGAACGGTGAAGAGCAATTTGGAACGGTGGGGAAAGGTGGGGAACGGCAAGGAACGGTGGAAAACAGTGAAGCACGGTGCGGAACGGTGAGAAACGGTTGGGCACGGCGAAGAACGGTGGGGAACAGTGTGGAACGCTGGGGGACGGTGGAGAACGGTGAGGAGCGATGAGGGACAGTGCGGAACAGTGGGGAACGGTGAGGAACGCTGGAGGATTGTGGGGGACGGTAAGGAACAGTGACGAACGGCGGGCAACGGTGGAGAACGGTGGGGGATCGTGGGGAACGGTGGCGAACGGTGGGAACAGTGAGGAACAGTGGGAGCGGTGTGGAATGGTAGAGAATGGTGAAGATCTGTGGGGAACAGTGAGAAACGGTGAGGAACGGTGGGGATTGGTGAGGAACGGTGTGGAATGGTGAGCAACGGTGAAGAACGGTGGGGAACGGTGAGGAACGATGCGGAACGGTGGGTAACGGTTGCGAACGGTGAGGAACGGTTGGAAACGGTGAGGAACGGTGGAGAACGGTGCAAAACGATGGGGAGAGAAGATTAGCTGGTGCGTTTGGCTGGTGCACGTTATCGTGTATTTCTGAACCCATGGTAAAATACAATAAAGAAAACGCTCCATGAACCCAAACTACATCCAAGCTATCGAGAGAGGTTGCCGGGATTGTCGCCCCAACTACGTGCACGGAGCGACATCGAAGCTAGCGGCCACCGCAAATAAAATCAAAGCAATTATCCCAGCAAATATTGGTTGCATGCACGTGTTTGTATTTGTATTTTTTGTTGTAGAAGAAAAAGCTTTGGGAAATTCAGCTGGGACAGTTTTCTGATAACTAACACATGTGCAATGTTTAGCTACAGCATATTTTCGGCTTTAGCAATTTTTATCTTCAACATGATTGACCGTTGGCATCTTTCAGATTTAACATGTGTAGATTTCGCAGGTGATAGCCTTACCATCTTTTCGCATTCGCGTAGTTCTAGCTTCAACAAATTTACCTTTCGCGTAAATCAACTTTGTTATATTTTAGCGGCACCTTTTCAAGTTGAGCGTATGCCAGCTGCACAGATTTTAGCTTCAGCATATTTCAGCCTCAGCATATTGAATCTTTAGAATTTCCAACTTCGACATCTTATGCTTTGTGCGCATGAAGTTAGCGTATTTAAATACATCATATTCAAACTTTCGCACATTCTGATTCTTCATATCTTACCTTTTCCATCTCCTAGGTTTAGCATGCTTTAGTTTCAATACCTCGTGGCGTTCGCAGATTTTAATTTTGGCATATTAACAATTGAAATTAACAAGCCTATCGGTAAGAACCTTAGTCGTCGCAAATTGAGCTTTAGCAAATTTACGCAGATATGTTAGGTTTAGCCAATGCAGCTTCAGCATATTTCAGCTTTTGCATTCTCGAACTTACTCATAGTTCAGGTTTGGCATCGTTTAGTTTTTGAGCGGAGCCGAGCATAGCTTTGTAGCCTACCATAATTCAGCTGTAGCATAACTTAAATATTGTAGCTTTAGCATAGCTTAGCATAGGTGACGGAGCCTCAGCCGAGATGGCGTCGGATTTGCCAATCCGCAGCGCGGCGGACTGACCAGGTCTGTGCCGAGATGGGCCTTGTCAAATTTTGAATCGCGTCCGCAGGTTCTTTCACTCCGCAGCACATCGGAGTGATTGGGCCTGCGCCGGGGCCGGCCTTGTCGCACTTGATACTATGTCTTTACGTTCAGCGCGTCCGCCGCGTTACGGATTCATTATGCCTGGATCGAGATGGGTTTTGTCATTCTTTCAACCGTCGCGCTAAGTTCTGCTAATCCGCAGTTCGGCGGGCTGACCAGGCCTGGGCCAATAAATTCATTGTTGCGTTCCGTTCATGCACGTTTTTCCAGCAGGCCTGGGCTGAGTTCGCATTTTAAACGTGACCTCAAGTCCTACCTATCCGCACGCTGCGAGATTGGTTTTGCAGCATTCAAAATCGCTTCTCAGGTCCTGGCAATACGGACTGGCCCAAACTGCGCCACGATGGCCTCTATCGCACCCGGAGCCGTTGCATACGATGCTGCGGACTGACCGGGACTTGGCCGGGATTGGCCTGTCGCAGCTCATAAGCTTTTTGGAAAGCTTTACTACTCCGCAACATTGCGAATAGCTAAACTTGGGCGTGCCAACTCTGTTGATGCGCCACGGCGACGCGATGTCGTCTCCGCAATGGCCACCTCCTGGCCGCCGCTAAATTTCATCGCCTAGCGACAGAGCTGGGGCTGCTACGCTGGCGAAGTTTCTCGGATGAGGCATCGCCTTCGTGTGCTTTCGTGTTAATACAGGCGCCCGCTCTTCTCATGCTCCGTTGGTGTATTGCGTTTTACTTCGACTGAATTCGTATGTTGCAGACAACTAAGCTTGGTCCAATATGAGCCTTGTAGAACTTTCATTTTTCATATGTTCGGCCAGTTCGCAGACCTGCAGACTGATCGCCACAATTTTCAGAATTTCACGGGAAGCCACTGGGCTACCAACGAAAGCTTAGGTTGCACGGACCTGTAATTTTTGTTCCCTCAGCATCACTTTTAAAGGAACCGACACGACCAGAAGAATGCTGGATGGGCGCTTTGACATGAATGCTGTATGAGTTTGGAGGTGTTCGGGATCAGGAACTTTAAATTTGCAGCTTCAATTTCTTTCGCTTTGCTTCACTTGCATCAATTGCACGATGGAAAAGGTTGTATGAGATTCGGTGGTCGAGTTCGAACAAAAATCCTCACAGAAGACATTCACATTCACAAAAGACATTCACGACGAGTTTTTTTCCAACGATTGTCTGAACCTGACAACGTTCACGATCAATCAGTATTGGATATCTTGCGGAGTGTCAATAACCCTGGCCAAGGGCAATATCCAAATAATAAGCAGTTGCATGCGAGTGGTCGTCTGAACTCGACGCATTCAGAGATCAGAAAGCTTGCGATATCACACGGAGCCTCTTCTTATCTGATGAGTTCAATATTGAATTCAATATTTTCACACAGGTTAATTACACGCTGCAGCTGGTGTCTGATTCTGAACAGCTTCCAACATCTAGACATGTTCGAGCAAGACAGATTCTCTCACACAAGATCTACAGAACAAGCTGTTGCAGTCACGCATGCCATATTCCAAATATGATTGTTTCTCATAGCTTCGCTAGCGCGGTGGCAATGTCGATGGTGAGACGCTTGACCGAATGCAATCCTTGGGGGCGAATTACGTTTTCACGTTTGGCATGTTCAATTATCTGACATCTCCGCTAATGCCGCCGTCATCTTTTGTACATTTTCCAAGTAACACATGTTCCGTTAAGAACAAAGCCGGCAGGTGTGCGGCCTGTTGTGAGAACAAAGCGCAGATCACTGTCAGGCATGTAAAGACACCGTCCAGGCAAGGTCCACATGTGTGAGACGACCGCAGAGCACAAATCACACGTAAGGGATCAAGGTCCCTATAGTTCACCGATCCAATGCTAGAAAACGTTCCTGAGGATTTGGTGCAATTGGAAATGCATTGAGTTTGTTCAAATCAATGTTTCAGATGTATTCATAAACTGCAACATATAAGAAGGATCACAGGTTTGTGAACGAATAAGAAGCGCGCAGTTGGGATCGATCCCACGATCCTACGCATGCAAACCTCTCGCTCGACAAGAAGAGCCCCAGAGTCACATGCGCACTTCGATATGAAGTGCTTAGTTTGATGTTGTCCTCGCGATAAAATTCAAGCAAGCCTTGGTTTCTTCGCAGTAGTCACAACATGATATGGAAAGTTGCCAAGTGTGCGCAAATTCTTGCCTAGCTCTGTCGGCAGGGCGCATGGGTCAAACATGTGCGAAGGAAGGCACCTCAGCACTTGAACTATTGCCCTGCTGATCTGCTGTAAGCCACACTGGCAATTGAGTTATGTGCCCAGCTACCTCGTCTAACTTGGCTTGGATTTCGCTGATGAACCCAAATCAAGAAGCGGGTAGCTCGAGCCCATGACCATACGGTCAAAGGCTTTGCGCTCTACCAACTGACTTAGGCGACCTGTTGCGGCTCTGCCATGCGAATGTGAAACGTGGGGTCGGATTGCATCGCGACTCGGCGCAAGAATACTTGTTGGATCCTCAATGTCACTGCTTGCAAGCTCTACGTCCTGATCGCTCTGGTGTTGTCTGAAATCACATAAAGAATTTAAGGTTCATGGTTTAGCGTTTAGGGCGTCTTCGTCCAAGCGCCGTTTGTACATTGGAGATGGCGCCACCCCCAAAATCAATATAAGAATGGAGGAGGCGGCACCTCTACGAGTTGTTGTTCAAAGACATGTGATGCATGCTTGTTTGGCGTGTGCTGGCTTGCCATACATCCCACGCGCGACCGCTTTGTTCGCAACCACCCAAACGATGACCTTTTAAGGTTTAGCGCTGCGCTGGCCGCTAAATTCCCACCCTCAGGATATCACGCAAGAGTGACAAGGTATGAGAAGCAATGGAAGATCCACGCAGACACAACCTATTCGGATCAATCAACCATTCCGTGGGAGAATTGCGGCGATCTCACACGGAGCAGTTTGAGGCTGCTTCGGGCCGCAGCCCTTCCAGCCGACTCGCCCGGGACGCCCGACAGTGACGACAGTTGCCGTGTTCGGAACCACAGCGACAGGTTACATTGCAGTGGCCTCGGAATCCCCAGCGCTGTGCCGTGAACGTGGTATTCCGCGGCCAGGTGCAGGTATCCAGGCGTGCCGAGGTCCCAAGCTCTCCGGGAATGCTCGAAATGCACGACAGTTGTCGTTTTCGACACCGGCAGGGATCCAGATCTGGCTACCAAGGTTAGCTAGTAGCGACAATTGCTGTTCCTGGCTGTTAATGCTCCGGCTGTGTGCCACAAATGTGAAATTGCAGGGCCAGGTGCTGATATTCAGGCATCGAGAGAGTTCGAGGCGCTCCTGGGCTCAAAAACAAAAACTCCGGCCGCTCCCTGGCTATGGCGTATCTCTGCCCATCCCGCAATCCTGCGGGCAGCAACGGTAAAGAAATTCAATATAACGCGAGTCAGCACAAGCAAAGAGACGTCAGCTAACTTACCTGTCTAGTGTTGGGCGGAGATCCAGCAACTTGCTCTCATAGCGTCGAGCAGTTCACTGCACTCTGAAGCGTGCAAGACCTCAGGAGCCTCCGATGAAATCGTTCATAACACCATTCTTCTGGAGGTAGCTAGGTTGCAAGCTTCTGCCAACAGCTGACACATTTGTGTTCTTGAGTAATAGCTCGCAAATCAATTTAGCATACACTGTGCTTCAGGCAAGCAATGGTACCTTGACAGTGAGCAGCGGACAGCGCACAGTGATTGGCGAGAGCGCATCCTTGCAGCACGAACTGCCGATTTGAAAACCACTGATGAGTTAGTTATAAGTTGGATGCGGTCAAACTGGCCCATCGCACGCATGCTGAATTGAGAGCAGCCACGAGCACTGACAATGCTGCGAGGCAGGAGCTCTTGCAAGTCGGACAGCTGAATGTCCCACATTTATAAATATAACAAGCCTCGGGACGATGATGCGCCATACCTGCTTGGCTTCTTGGCTATGATCAATGTTTGTCAATGTGATAACGGATCTATCTACAACTGGAGACTTGCTTAATACATTCATCTGTCTTTCGAGAAAGAGATTCTTTCAAGATTGCTCAGAGGCTCACGCGCGGTGGCTGGCACTGCACAACGCCAGGCGCGGCACACCATCCTGGGCAATGCGTTTATTGTTGTTGGCTGCGCCTGCACAATGCCTTTGCGTGAACAGGGCATACGTTTACCTTTGCCGTGCTGACGCATCACCACGCGGCCGCCAGCACGCGCGACGTTGACAGGAGAAGCAAAAAAAGCTTGCAATCGAAACTTTTTCAGTTGGGCTGCGAGGAGTGATCTGTGCGTGCGCTAGGCTCTGAGCCTGATCATTTCCACCACAGTGTTTACATCGTCATGCATTTTTTCGCTTCTTTGTAAATGTCCCGCGAAAGCAACGCATCAAGGTGACCGGCTCATTGTCTGCGGGAGCTTTACGGATCCCCACAAAGTGGAGTTTGTGTCTTTGCGCGTTTCAAGCGCATGCAACATACGCATATCCTTATTCGCACCTTGAACGCGCAAAGTACGTCTAGCAAGCTGCGTTTTGCAATCTGCGCACACACAGGACAGGGCTTGCGAACACATCCATCCTTGCGGTCAGAGCAATGACATTACCAGTGACGCGTAGCAAAGGTATGTTGTTTGCAAATTGCCAACTACTCCTATTCCCGTCCAGTTTAGTTGTCACGGTCTTTCTTAAAGTTTTTGATGCGGGCTGCGGGCCAACAACACAATTCAAGTCGGGCATATGTACATACTGAAAATACTTCAAGATCCGCTATAGTCTAGTTGGTTAGGATACTCGGCCCTCACCCGAGCGACCCGGGCTCGAGTCCCGGTGGCGGAATTTTGTAACCAGTGATGCGCATATCCACGACCACTCGAAGCTCCATTGACATTCTGTCCTTCGTTTATTGCTCAAAGGTGGCATGAGGATAAGGCGGGGCAGGTGATTCCAGGCTAGAATCCTGGGCGGTTCCTGTCATGCCAGGCGCGCGCGCAAGTTGGAGCTGTCTGGGCGTTCTCAATGTAATGCGTGTGCCCGTTCTTTCCGAATCCTTGAGCTAGAGCGGCCACGCTGCGCTTTTGATGCTTGTGGAGTTCGCCGCGACTTTGCAAACGACAAGAGCATGATGCGGCCTGAACTGGGCACTGGCATAGCGAGCTCCATGGTGACATGAGCTTAGACGTTGTGCCGAGGCTGATGACTTGACAAGCCAACTAACAAGGTCTAACGGCTGATGCACAAGGTGTGCGCTTGCTGGCCGCGCCGGAAACAAACTTTGGCCGAGCGGCTGCTGCGCCGGCCTGCTAACCCGATGGGGCGCGCCAAAAGTACGCGCAAGTTTGGAAGAGCTCGACACGACTGCGCAAGTCAAGTAACGCAAAACTTGAAAGTTATTTTGTTTGAAATTCTCGCAGTTTTCGGCCTGCAAGCAAACTGCCTGCACTTCGACACGCAGCCGGACGGACTCGCGTAAGTACGCAAGAGTTCGTCTGCAACTGGCCGTTTGATACGCGCGTCCGTCAAAAACTATGTCGCGCGGGCGCTGCAATACAACGTGCAGGTTTGAGAAATACAACGTGCATGCTTGGTGGGAACTTTATCGACGCTGTGGCACTATGGCGCAACGGCAATGCTAATGACTACAGATCACAAGGTTGGAAAGCCGAGTCTCTCTCTCTCTCTCTCTGGCTTCACTCGCACATGACGTGCGTGTTCTTCGCTGACACCGACGAGTGCACCGCACGCGCATTTGCAGCGACGACTTTCTTCGCGTCCAGCGTGCTTCCAGAATTGCATGTCAAAGTTTGCGCGAATGTGCAAGCCGTCTACGGCTGGTTCCGACGACGTGGCAGAAACCAACGCGTAGCTTCACCTGCTGCGAGAGTCTGCGCTTCTTTCACGAACACATGGCGTAGTGGAAAAACATGCTTCGATGCGGCAAGCCCTGAGCTCCTATCCCACCGTGTATATTTCGACAAACTTTGCTTACGATGGATAATAACAGACATGGATTGATCAACTGACTAATGGCTGGATAACGCTTGTAAACAACTCGATATTTTTCTCACGTGGCAAAGTTCGGACTGCTAAACGCGAAGACATAACATGTTGGGAAATTCTGCGCCTTCCCAAAGATCGTGTATGGTAATTCTTGAAGACCTCGCAACACCTTGTAGATTCCTTCGCGTTGCGCTGGCACCGCGAATGTGTTTGGACAATAATTCGCCACCATGCACTGCGAGCTTGAATACTCTCAGAAATCTGTGGGCCATGAAGATTGATTGTTGCGTGAACGTGTCCTGCAGATTTCCGTGAAAGTACACCTGGCCAAGATCGAACTTGCCACCTTCAGCGTGTGAGGCTGACGTCATAGCCACTAGACCAAAAGTGCGATCAAAAGAAAGTCGGAGTTCAGAGTATGAGAATGAGTGGAACAGACCAATGTGGAAGCCTTCATTTGAGAAAGGATGGTTTGTTTCACACAACAATGCATTGCAGAACTGACCGCACCAGGAATCGAAACGGGTTGTCGCGGCCACGACGCGACGCTCTGACCACTTGACGATGCGGCCCATAGCGAATTCAAGTACTAATCATATTATGCGCACTCTGTACGTCGCAGCACCAAAGCTAGCTAATTAGACAGCAAGCGCCTGAAACAGCACCTCCATTTGTGACAAGCTTGGATGGTGGAGTTGGCTGGGGCACGCGAGTTGCGTTTATGAGCCCATGATGCGTACAAAAGAGCATAAGGGAAACCGTCGAAGAAGAGGAATCGAGCCCCTGCCATTCTCCACGCCCCATGAACCAAACTCACATCCAAGCAATCAAGAAAGGTTGCCTGGGTCTTCGCCACGAATACGTGCATGACCGAGATCGCTGCTAGCGGCCAATGCAAATGAAAACAGAACAATTAGTTCAGCAAACCTTGGTTAAGATATG
>Ga0115008_10005786_pt1 | contig 10195 bp, 11 predicted proteins | sample FraStrMetagenome_FD_87164 | JGI IMG/M metagenome (GOLD analysis project Ga0115008, IMG submission 87164) | Marine eukaryotic phytoplankton communities from Arctic Ocean - Fram Strait ARC3M Metagenome | ecosystem: Environmental > Aquatic > Marine > Oceanic | place: Fram Strait | collected...
AAAAATAGTCTCTGGTCGCGTTGTAGCTATTGTTAGCTTCTCATCACTTCCTTCTATTTTATATTCTAAATAATACAGTAATCCTTGCTTTTCAACATGAACAACTTCTTCATCTGACAAAGTCGTCTTCGCTTCTGGATCCCAGTTCACCATGCGATAACCTCTATAAATCAAACCTTTGTTGTGTAAATCGACAAAAACTTTAATTACAGCTTCACTCATGTCATCATCCATCGTAAACTTTGTACGATCCCAATCACAGGAGCAACCCAATTTTTTTAATTGCTCTAAAATGACACCTCCATATTCTTCAGTCCATTCCCAAGCATGTGCTAAGAACTCTTCACGAGATAAGTCATTTTTATCAATGCCTTGAGCTTTTAACTTCGCCACGACTTTTGCTTCTGTAGCAATAGAAGCGTGATCTGTTCCAGGAACCCAACACGCATTTTTACCTTGTAAACGAGCACGACGAATTAAAACATCTTGTATGGTATTATTCAACATATGACCCATATGTAAAACGCCTGTCACATTTGGTGGCGGAATGACAATTGTGTAAGGCTCTCTTTCATCTGGAGTAGAGTGAAAATAATTATGTAACATCCAGTAGTCGTACCATTTGTTTTCTACTGCTTGTGCTGAATATTTTGATGGAATTTCCATGCTTTGGTATTATTTTTGCTTTGTGACTTACAAAAGTACTTATATTTCCTTTTTAGCGAAATGAATACAGGAAATAATGAGCACTTAAATCGTAATTAATGTTAATTATAAGGTCATACATCTAATTTATTTTGCAGTATGGCAAAAAGTAAGTAGCTTTGGTAGTATCAATTTAAAAATTTAAATGATGAAAAAATTAGTAACAATTTTATGTGTAGCTTTAATAAGCTTTGGAGCAATGGCTCAAGAGAAAGTGGCAAAAATAGAATTTAAAACAGACGTAATAGATTACGGTACAATAGATAAAGGTTCTGATGGTGTAAGAGTATTCGAATTTACTAACACTGGAAATGCACCTTTAATTATATCTAATGTAAAGTCAACATGTGGTTGTACAGTGCCTAAAAAACCAAAAGGACCTATTCTACCTGGAGAAACTGGAGTAATTGAAGTTAAGTATGACACTAATAGAGTGAATCCTATTAGAAAAACAATTACGGTAACTTCTAATGCAGACACGCCATCTATAGCTCTAAAGATCAAAGGTTTAGTTGTTGATCCTAGTAAAACTAATGTTTTAGAAAAAACTGAAAAAAGTGTAATGGAACAATAAATCCATAAAAAATATATTATTTAAAAGAACTCTCTAATTTGGGAGTTCTTTTTTTTTAAATACATCCTCTAATTGAAACTCCATACTTAAAATCTCATTACCTCTTTCTACTTTAAGCCTAATGGCTTTACCAACCTTACCTCTAAAGTAATTAGTAACTTCTTGTAATTTAAGCTCATATGATTGTTTACCATTTATAGAAATAACGATATCATCTTTAAGCAACCCTGCTTTTTCGGCTGGTGAATTCTCTCGTACTTCAACAATAGTAAACGCAGGCTTCAATCCTACTCGATATGATTGCACTGTAGAAATTGTCACGTTATCTTCATTAGATCTACCATAATTATCAAAGGTCTTGTTTTTAACAGTTTCTCTTACTAATCGAAAACCTCTTTGTTCTAAAACAATACCGCTTCTATTATATCGAAATTCATCTTTAAAATTACTATTCTTTTTAAGTGTTAATTTAGCACCTTGATAATCAAATATAATATCGAAACGTCTCAAAATCTCAGAAGACAAACTACCATTTCTCTCCTCTATTTGTTTTGCATGGTGAATTGCAGATGAATCTGGAAATGCGGTATTAACATCCATTAATTTGAAATTTTTCAACTCAAAAGCTTTGATTTTTGAGCGTTTACCATGCACACTCCCGCTTAGGCCTCTTCCTAAAAAATCGCGAAAATATTTATTGTTACTAGCCGAAATCCCATATTTAGGATCTTCAAATAACCACAATGCATCACTACTACCTGTATCTATCAATAATTTTACGGGTAATTTAACTTGGCCTAAAGTAACTTCTCCCTTTATATAAGGCTTATTATTATGAAAAGTCAGGTTGAACGTTTCACATTTTTCACAAGACTTATAGGTGTAGGATGCTCGTCGATTTAATTTTATAATTTTAGACCTGTAATTAATCTCAACTATAAAATCCTTAAAAAAGCTATAACCAAGTATACCATGCACTGGAACACCTAACATAGGTGTGAAGTTTATTTCTTGATCAAAAACAACGTAAAGCTCTTGATTAACATTAACCGCATTTCCAATTTTTAAGAAATTTTTTTTTGAACGAAGAGCTCTTACTGTTTCACCTCCTCCAAGACCACGTAAAAATATAGTTTCTACATTATTCATTTGAAGAGAATCTGTATTAGTAATATTAAATAAAATAGGTTTACTAACCCCTGTATCTAATAAAAAAGACAATTCTACACCATTAATTTCTACAGGAATAACAATAAGGTTATTAATGAGTTGAAATCTAATTTTATCCTTTTGTTTACCGGGTATATCAAAACTCCCTTGGCCAAAAGAAAACATGACACTCAAAATGAAGAGTGACGTAAGAACAAGAAATTTTCTATTAAAAATCATAAGCAGAAATACTAAGTTACAAATCTTTACTCCATAGTTTGTTTTTTACCATAGTTTTAAATAAAATTTAAGATTATTTTTCAGAACTTTACATACTTAAAATAACGATCATGCCAAAAATTTCTAAGAAAGGAGTTGCAATGCCAGAATCTCCAATACGCAAACTAGTTCCTTATGCTGAAACCGCATATAAACAAGGAAAAACGGTTTATCATTTAAATATAGGCCAACCAGATATTAAAACCCCTCAAGTTGCAATGGATGCAGTAAGGGTGCACTCTTTAGATATTTTAGCTTACACGCGATCTGAAGGTTCTGAAGCTTACCGCATCAAGATTGCAGATTACTATGCTAAAAACGATATCCACGTTAAACATGATGATATCATAGTAACTACTGGCGGTAGTGAGGCTCTTTTATTTGCTTTTGGTAGTGTTATGGATGTGGACGATGAAGTTATTATACCAGAACCTTTCTACGCTAACTACAACGGTTTTTCAACAGCTTCTGGAGTTAAGGTTGTTCCGGTGATTTCAAAAATTGAAGATAATTTCGCATTACCTCCAATTGAGCAATTTGAAAAATTAATTACACCAAAAACCAAAGCTATTCTTATTTGCAATCCTGGGAATCCTACAGGTTACTTATATTCCGAAGAAGAAATAAATAAGCTGGCAAACATAGCTAAAAAGCATGATTTGTTTTTAATTGCCGATGAAGTATATAGAGAATTCGCATATGATGGCGCAACCCACTTCTCTATTCTTCAAGTAAAAGGTTTAGAAGATTATGCCATTGTTATAGATTCTGTTTCAAAACGCTATAGCATGTGTGGAGCTCGCATTGGATGTCTCGTTTCTAAAAATAAAGAAGTTATCAAAACTGCATTAAAGTTTGCGCAGGCTCGCTTAAGTCCACCAACACTAGCACAAATAGCGAGTGAAGCAGCATTGCAAACACCACAAAGTTATTTTGATGATGTAATAGTAGAATATGTTGAATGACGCAATGTTTTAATAGAAGAGTTAAACACAATTGAAGGAGTACAAGTAGCGAACCCTAAAGGTGCTTTTTATTGTATTGCTCAGTTACCAATTAAAAATAGTGATGCGTTTGCGCAATGGTTATTAGAATCTTTTGATGTAGATGGAGAAACTGTAATGGTAGCTCCTGCTGCTGGCTTCTATAGCACGCCTGGCGTTGGATTAAACCAAATTAGAATCGCTTATGTTTTAAACACAAACAGTTTAAAAAAAGCGGTTAATATCATAAAGGAAGCATTAAAGGTATATAAAGACTAATGCACATTCAAAACGACATATCTTTAAAATCATATAACACCTTTGGAATTGACGTCAAAGCAAAACACTACGTGTCAATAGAATCGGTTGAAGATTTAAAAAGAATTTTTTCTTCGGAAGAATTTCCACAGAAATTCATTTTAGGTGGAGGCAGTAATATACTGCTCACGAAAGATATAGATGCATTAGTGATTCACCTGAATTTAAAAGGAAAAACAGTACTAAATCAAACTAATAGTGAAGTATTAGTAAAATGTCAAGCTGGAGAAAATTGGCATGAATTTGTATTGTGGACTATAGAAAATAATTTTGGAGGTTTAGAAAATCTTTCCCTAATTCCTGGTAATGTTGGCACAAGTCCAATTCAAAATATTGGAGCTTATGGTGTTGAGCTAAAGGACACGTTTAAATCTTGTGAAGCTCTTAATTTAGAAACCTTAGACATTGAGTCATTTACTAATGAAGACTGCGAGTTTGGCTACCGAAATTCAATTTTCAAACAGCATGCCAGAGGTAAGTATATAATAATCAATGTTGTTTTTAATTTAAGCGTTGGTAATCACAAATTACACACTAATTATGGTGCGATTTCTTCAGAATTAGAGACCATAAAAATACTTGAACCAACAATTCAAGATGTTTCTAAAGCGGTAATTGCTATTCGTGAAAGTAAACTACCAAACCCAAAAGAGATTGGGAATTCAGGAAGTTTTTTCAAAAATCCAGTAATCTCAAAAGACGCCTTTTTAAAACTTCAAAAGAATTTCCCAGAAGCTCCTCATTACGAAGTTTCAGAGACGAAAGTAAAGGTTCCTGCTGGTTGGCTTATAGAACATGCTGGCTTTAAAGGTAAAACATTTGGCAAATATGGAGTTCATAAAAAACAAGCCTTAGTACTCGTGAATTATGGAGGTGCAAGCGGAAACAATATTTTAGAACTTTCTAAATTAATTCAAGACACTGTAGATAGAATCTACGGAATTCAAATTGAAGCTGAAGTAAATATTATATAAAAAAAAGCCTCAAATTAATGAGGCTAATATTTACTATTGAATAGTCTTGAAAATGCTATTAATCAATTTCTCTTAAGGAAGAAAAAATAATCTACTCCACAGAAATTATATGTAAATGGTTTAAATTTCGCTTTAGTATTATTTTACTAATTTTACTGTCTTATATTATATACGGTTTAAACTTAATTTTAGACGTTTCGAAATTCATTTTATTAAAAACATTTAATTTTTAATTTTTGAGCACTTCATTAGAACAACAAATAGTAGAGTTACTCGCTAATGGCGATGAAAGAGCACTTAACCTTCTTTATGAAAATTATGCAGACAGTCTCTATGGTGTTATTTTAAAAGTGACAATAAATGAAGAAATAGCTCAAGATGCCCTCCAAGAAACTTTTGTTAAGGTTTGGAAAAATGCCAAAAAATACGATTCTAAAAAAGCGAAATTATTCACTTGGCTTTACAGAATTGCAAAAAATACTGCCATTGATAAATTAAGAAGTTTTAACAATAGATTTGAAAAAGAAGTCCAAATCGATAAATCAAACGTATATATCTTACCAACAGCTAATTTAAACCAAGATGTTTTGGATTTAAAGGAACATGTTGCGAGACTAGATGATAAGTATCAAATAGTGTTGAAAGCCTTGTTTTTTGAGGGCATGACTCAACAAGAAGCTAGTGACGAATTAGACATCCCATTAGGTACTATTAAATCTAGATTAAAAATTGGATTACGAGAACTTAAAAAAGTTTACGATCCAGAAACAAATTAAAAATGGAAAAAAAATTACATACATTTTTTCAATCTGGTTTACTTGACAAGTATGTACTGGATGAAATTTCTGCCTCAGAAAGTCTGAAGGTGGAGCATTACATTAGCACTTACCCAGAGGTGGAAAGTGAATATTTGAGATTACAAGATCATCTTCAAACTTTGGCTAAAGCTGATGCTATAGAAGCCCCTAAACTTATTTTAGAGAACATTCTAAACGAAGTTAGAGAAATCGAATCCCCTGTGATTCAAATGGAAACTTCACAACGTAAAACACCTTGGTATAGTATTGCTGCGAGTATAGTAGCGCTACTTTTTGCAGGCGCTGCTTTTATGATGTATGAGCAAAACCAAGTTTTACTTAAAGAAAACCAGGTTGTTGTTGATGAAATATTTGATCTAAGAAGTGATATTAATATCAATAATCAAAAACTTGATGATGTGATGCGTCAGTTTATGAAACTTAATAATCCTGAAACAGAGAAATATATTTTAAGAGGAAATGCACGTGCAAAAGATTTAAAAACTGTTGCTTATATAAATGCAGTTGAAAAAACATCAATGATGGACGTGGTATCACTACCTCATTTAGAAAAAGATCAGTTCGTAGAAGTGTATGCAGAAATGGAAGATCATTTTGTTAGTCTTGGCATTTTAAACCCCTTAGACAAAAAGATGCAGACATTACCATACATGGAAAACGCTCTTGGTTTAAGTCTTAGAATTGGATCTAATAATAGTAATGAGACAAATACCAAAGAAGAACCTGTTGCACAAATAGAATTAAACAGTAAAAATAATTAATAGCAATACTTAACTATAAAAAAGCCACTTTTGATTTCTCAAAAGTGGCTTTTTCTTTATATAAAATTTCAGTTTTATTCTTTATCTAAAAATGCTTTATGAATAAGTCCAGCAACGATAGCACCCGCTATAGGAGCTAACCAAAATAACCACAATTGAGCTGTGAATTCTCCGCCAGCAAAAAGGGCTTGACTTGTAGAACGTGCAGGATTTACAGATGTATTTGAAATTGGGATACTAATTAAGTGAATTAATGTTAAACCTAATCCAATTGCTATTGGAGCAAACCCTTTAGGAGCTCTAACATTAGTACTTCCTAATATAATTAAAAGGAAAAACATCGTTAATAAAAACTCTGCCCCCAATACAGAAGTCATACTAAAGCCACCTGGAGATAAGTCTCCGTAACCATTAGAAGCAAAATCTCCAATATCTGTAAAATCAGACTTACCTGTCAAAATCAAATACAAAGCTCCAGCTGCGACACAAGCGCCAACAACTTGTACAACAATATATCCAATCAAATCTTTTGCAGGAAACTTTCCGGCAGCCCATAAACCTAAAGATACTGCTGGATTAAAATGTCCACCCGAAATATGCCCTACAGCAAATGCCATTGTTAATACTGTTAGACCAAATGCTAGAGAAACTCCAACAAATCCAATTCCCAATTCTGGAAAAGCAGCTGCGAACACAGCACTACCACAACCTCCAAATACAAGCCAAAATGTTCCAAAGAACTCTGCCAATAATTTTTTCATAATAAATGATATTAGTTAGTTAATAAATTAATTCATTGATTATATGACACTCAATAAACTATTAAAGTCACATGTAGTGTCTCAACAGCATTAAATATAATAAAATAAAAGTCTAAAAACATAGGAAATCTTTACCTTTGCATAAACAATGATATTAAAATGAAACTCTTTTTAATTACTTTCATCCTTTTAGGTATTGGTGTTGCAGGAATTGCAATTAAAATTTGGGCTAAAAAAGACGGTAAATTTGCTGGTACTTGTGCAAGTCAAAACCCCATGCTTAACCAAGAAGGTGAAGCTTGTGGTTTCTGCGGAAAATCTCCTGACCAATTTGAAAATTGTGACGAACCTCAACACGCGTCATAGTTAATGTTCATTTTCGAGGTCGTCTTCTACTCTTTTATTGCTGTTATTTGTATTCAAGTTATTTTCTATGGTTTTATCTTCGGAAAATTTGCTGCATTCAAACCAAAAAAAGTCTCTAACTCTATTCAACCCGTCTCGGTTATAATATGTGCGAAAAATGAGGAGACAAATTTAACTAAAAACTTACCTTTTGTAATTTCTCAATCTTATCCAAGTTTTGAAATCGTGCTTATAAACGATAATTCTACAGATAACACATTGAAAGTTATGGAAGCTTTCAAAAAAGATAATGACCATATTAAAATTGTTAATGTTGAGCCTGTTGAAAAATTTTGGGGTAATAAAAAATATGCTTTAACATTAGGTATTAAAGCTGCAAAACACAATATATTATTGTTTACAGATGCAGATTGTAAACCAATGTCTAAACATTGGATAAGTGAAATGAGTGCAAGATTTGATTCAGAAACCTCAATCGTTTTAGGCTATGGGTCTTATCAAAAAATCAAAGGATCTTTTCTTAATTTACTGATTAGGTTTGAAACTTTTATGACTGCTGTTCAATATTTTTCATATTCAACTATTGGATTACCCTATATGGGAGTTGGTAGAAATCTAGCCTATAAAAAAGAACTTTTTTTTGAAGCCAATGGCTTCGTAAGCCACATGAATATTAAATCTGGAGATGATGATTTATTCGTTAATCAAATGGCAACTTCAAAAAACACCTCAATTTGTATTGCTAGAAATAGTGTTACAGAATCTATTCCGAAGAAAACATTTAAATCTTGGTTTTTACAAAAAAGAAGACATGTTAGCACAGCTTCCCACTACAAGCTAAAACATAAAATATTACTCTCTTTATTCTATTGCTCACAATTTCTGTTTTGGGCTTTAGCTATAGTTTTACTATCTTTTTTATACCAATGGGAAATAGTCTTAGGCCTAGTATTGTTGAGATTTATCATTCAATACACAACACTATATTCAGCTTCCACCAAGATTAACGAAAAAAGTCTCATCATTTACACTCCTCTTTTAGAATTCTTCTTAATTATTATTCAATTCTTTATATTTATAAAAAATCTCATTTCAAAACCCAACCATTGGAAGTAAAAGACGCGATAGAAAAGGCAAAACAGAATGATCAAGTCGCTTTTAATTTCCTATTAGATAGGTTTTGGAATACTGTTTTCGGTTTTCAATTAAAACGTACCGAAAACGAAAATGACGCTGAAGACATTACCATTCAAACATTCTCAAAAGCTTTTGATAAAATTCACACTTATAATGCCTCCTATGAGTTTAAAACATGGTTAGTAACCATTTCAAAAAACATTCATATAGACCTAATAAGAAAGCAAAAATCATCTATTTCTAGTCAAACAAGTACAGATGAAGAAAATGAATATTATACTATTGTAGACGAATCTCCATCACCTGAAGATAAAATCATTACCGAGCAAAATTTAGCAAAACTATTACGTGACATAAAAAAATTAAAGCCTCATTATCAAGAAGTCATTAACTTGAGATACTTTCAAGAATTAAGCTATCAAGAAATTTCTGAACAGTTAAATGAACCAATGAACAATATAAAAGTAAAATTGTTGCGTGCTAAGAAACTGTTAGCAGAGATTATCAAAAACAAATAATGAACTTTAGTCTCAAAAAAATAGGCCCAGGTTTATTATTCGCAGGAGCTGCCATTGGTGTTTCACACCTTGTGCAATCTACACGAGCTGGAGCTGACTTTGGCTTTGGTTTAATTTGGGCTTTATTATTAGTCAACATTTTTAAATATCCCTTTTTTCAGTATGGACCTCGTTATGCAATGGCAACAGGCGAGACACTTTTAGATGGGTATAGAAAACTAGGCAAAGGTGTTTTGATTGCATATTTTGTATTGAGTTTTGCAACAATGTTTACAATTCAAACAGCAGTAACTATCGTAACAGCTGGATTGGCTAAATCTATTTTTGAAAGCTATATCTCTATTCCTATTGAAACATGGACGGTTATCATTTTATCTATATGCTTCTTTATATTAATTATTGGTAAGTATACTTTTCTAGACAAACTCATGAAGCTTATTATAATCACGCTAACGATAAGCACTGTCTTTGCAGTTATATTTGCATTTAAAGGCACTTTAGAGACACCTTCATTAACACAAGTTTTTCCAAATGTTTTGGAGTTTGGATTTCTTATCGCTTTTATGGGTTGGATGCCAGCACCTCTAGATATTTCCGTTTGGCATTCCATCTGGGCTATTGAGAAACAAAAAACTGAAAAAGATTACACCGTTAAGTCGACTCTTTTTGATTTCAATATTGGTTATTTTACGACTATCATTTTAGGTTTAGGGTTTTTATCTCTGGGTGCTTTAGTAATGTACAATAGCGGTGAAGTTTTTAGCAGTAAAGCTGGTGAGTTTTCCAATCAGTTAATTTCCATGTATACTAAAAACTTAGGCAGCTGGTCTTATATATTAATCGCTATTGCTG
>Ga0115008_10005789_pt1 | contig 10193 bp, 9 predicted proteins | sample FraStrMetagenome_FD_87164 | JGI IMG/M metagenome (GOLD analysis project Ga0115008, IMG submission 87164) | Marine eukaryotic phytoplankton communities from Arctic Ocean - Fram Strait ARC3M Metagenome | ecosystem: Environmental > Aquatic > Marine > Oceanic | place: Fram Strait | collected 2012-06-18
CATCCTCCTCGCGCTGAACAAGGCGGATCTGACCGGGGCGTCCGCACGGATCGAAGCGGTTAAGGTTCGGTGGGGAGGCGAGCCGGCTGTGTCGGTGAGCGCCACCGCCTCCCGGTGGTGCTTCGAGGCTAAATCACGCGGGGACCTGGTGGAGGACGGTGACGGGGTGTTTACGTGGGTTGGTGGTGACGGGTGTGTCGACGGGGGTGAGGCGTACCTTACGCGGTTGGACGCCGCGGGGGTGCTCGGGGACGGTACGGCTATGAGCGGCGTGAGGCGGGCTTTGAAGGCGGCGGTGGCGTTGAAACCCCCCGTGCTGGGGTTCCCCGTGGACGACCTGGACACCGGGGCATCGTGCCGACGTACCGGCAGGGGCGTGGACGATGCATCGACGGGGGTCGGGGCGCTGAGGGAGTGCGTGGTTCTTCGCCCCGGGAGCACGGTATGGGACATGTTCTCCGCGGCGCAGAGCAGAGGCGGCGGGGGCGGGGGCGGCGAGGACGGGGCTTCGGTCGCTGCGCGGGGCGAGTTTGTCCGGGCGGAGTGTAGGGACGGGCCGGATGGATGCAGAAGGAGGGTATTGAGGCGCGACGAGGCCATACACGAGGGTAACTGCGTCGTCAAGTTCTACACGAACAGGAAGGCGAGCTGGCAGGGGAAGAAGAAATAGTGAACACTTTTTTCATGTGCCAGAAAAAAACGATTTTAGAGATCCTTCCGCCTGCACACTTTCGCGCGCCGCGGCTGCGTCGCCATGGCGGCTGAGATGAGCGATGTCGAGCTCGCCAAGTCATCCAAAGGTGAGACACCATCCAAGCGTCCACGAGTTCATCGTCCGTTCCCCATCCTCGCGTCCCCGCTGACCGGATCTCGCCCCCTTTTCCGCAGTCCTGATGGTCGGCGCGGGCGGCATCGGTTGCGAGCTGCTCAAGACCCTGGTGCTGAGCGGCTTCGAGGATATCGAGATGATCGACCTCGATACCATCGACGTCAGTAACCTCAACCGCCAGTTCCTGTTCCGCAAGCGACACGTGGGCATGTCCAAGGCGAAGGTGAGTCTCCTTCCAGATCCCCGATCGCCCCGCGCAAATCTGTTCAAATCGATCGAAAAGGTGCCCACATCGTCCACTAACCTCTCACCACCCCACGTGCCACACCAGGTCGCCCGGGAGACGGTGCTCAAGTTCCGCCCCGACGCACGCATCATCGCGCACCACGGCAACGTCAAGGACACCTCCTTCGACGTCGACTTCATCCGATCCTTCCACGTGGTCCTCAACGGCCTGGACAACCTGGAGGCGCGGAAACACGTCAACCGACTGTGCCTCGCCGCGGAGGTCCCGTTGGTGGAGTCCGGCACCACGGGGTACCTCGGGCAGGTCACCACTCACGTCCGAGGTACCACCGCGTGCTTCGAGTGCAACCCCAAGCCCGTGCCAAAGTCACACCCGATATGCACCCTGCGGGATACCCCCGATAAGCCCATACACTGCGTAGTGTACGCAGCCGACCTTCTCTTTCCCCGGCTCTTCTCCAACGACCCGAACGCCAAGAGCGATTTGGACGAGGAAGACGCCGTGGAGCTCAGCGCGTTCACCGCGACGCCCGGTGAGTCACCGGCTGAGTTCGCGGTCAGGGTGTACGACTACGTCTTTCGGACCAAGATTGAGCGCCTGCTGACAAAGGAGGAGATGTGGGCCAACGAGCAGCGCAAGAAACCAACGCCGCTGCCCCAGTTCACGGATCTCGTGCCCGAGGGTGCCACGGACGCGGCGCGAGGGAGCGACGCGGCGTGGCAAACCACGGCGTGCAAGGCGCTGGGCCTGAGCGACGCGCACGCGACGTGGACCGACGCGGATGCCGCTCGCGTATTCGTGAGCTCAGCGTCTCGGATCATGGCCCGGGACGAAGCAAACGGGTCCAACGGGACGGATACGTCCGACAAGGACGACGCATTGGCATGCGAGTTCGTCGCCGCCACCGCCGCGTTGAGGAGCGCCAACTACGGGATCGAGCGTCGGAGCCTGTTCGACGCGAAGGGCATGGCGGGTAACATCGTGCACGCCGTGGCCACCACCAACGCAATCGTCGGGGGTCTCATCGTCATCGAGGCGCTCAAGGTGCTCCGCGAACAAGGACTCAAGGCGAAGGGTGCCGGTGACGCCGCAGACGATGCGGGGAACGGTGTGGCCACGCCGGTGCCCTGCGCACCCTGTCCCTACAGGTACACCTTCGTCAAGCAGCACAAGAGCAACTCGCGGCTGCTGGAACCAATCGACCCGGACCCGCCCAACCCACACTGCGTGGTCTGCGGGAGCGCCAGGGTGACGCTCGTGTGCGACGTGGAGTCGATGACCTTGGGCAAGCTCATCGAAGACGTGCTCAAGAAGAAGCTCGGGATGAACGCGCCGGAGGTTAACGCGCCGGAGACGATCCTGTACGAGCAGGACGAGGGCCTGGACGACGACGAGATTGAGCAGTATACAAAAAATTGCGCGTCGACGCTGGTGAACCTTCCCGCGGGTGGGGTCAGGCACGACACCACCCTGAAAGTGTCGGACTTCAGCCAGAACTTTGACTTCGAGCTCGTCATCAAGCACGTGCCGAAGGAGGAGTGGGACGAGGAGACGGACCCCGACGGGTACGCTCTCCGCGGTGACAAAGTGGCGGCGGCGGATGTCGAGGAGAACGGCGCTGGGGATACGAACGGTGTCGTCGCCGAGGACGTGGACGACTGCCTGATCGTGGACGACGAGGATGAGGTCAAGGCGGCGAACGTGGCGGCCGGGACGAAGCGCAAGAGGGACGACGACGACGACGACAGGGACGCGAAGGAAATTAGGATCGAATGATGAACGTTTTCGTCGACAACAATCACGCGACGTCCGTCGACCTCTGAAACCTCATACGTACGACGGCTTTAATCCCTGACCACCACGAGCGTGTCGCCCCTGCTGTCCCTCGCCACCCTCATGTCCTTGTCCACGTACACGTTATCGAACCACCCACGGCCGAACGGCGGGAGCGGCACGGACGCCTCCACCGGCTCAGCCAAGTTGAGCGCCGCCGCCGTGAACTGAAACGACACCCTCACATCGTCGACAACCTCGATGACGCTGTTCACCACAAAGTCGGTGCCGTTGCAGAACACAACCTCGTTGCTCAGGGTACCTTCGTCGACGTCTATGCGCTGGTACGCCTGCGTGAGCGGCGCCCCGTCGACGCCTCCCGGGAACTTTTCGAGGAGAAACAGAGTCTCGTTCTCGCTCGTCCACGCGAGCCTCCAGTCCGCGGTGAGAACGTCGCGGTCGGTGTTGGCCCGACCGCCTTTCCCCTTCGACGCGATGAGCGCGTCCACGGCGGCTTCCATCTCGGCCCTGTCCTCCGGGGAGTGCCCCACGCCCCTTCGTTGCGTCTCCGCCAGCCGCAGCACATCATCTTTCGCCTTTTTCGATCCTCCTCGCCCGAAGCCGTCGAAGAGCCCCGCCGTGCAGCCCACGCGGGTTCGAGGTGAGGCGCGGGATTTCACCTGAGTGTGAAACGTCGCGCGCGTGGGGGCGGCGATCGCGAAAGACATGTTCACGTGCCGGTGGATAAGCAGAGTGAAGGCCACGTCGACGGACATCGTGTTTTATTCATCGAGCCTTGCCCGAAACGCGAAGGTGCCGAAGTACGATTTGGCACTCCACGAGCGCGCGTGCGGGGGAGCATGGGGCCTCGACGGACGGTACCGATCGAGGCCACCGCGTACAGCAGCGACTGGCGCAGCTGTGGCTGGGAGTGGGGCCTCGCGCTGGGCCCTCTTCCGCTCTACCTGCCCCTGTGCGCGGGCCGGCGCCCATCGGGAACGGTCGCGTGGCCGTTGGTGCCGAGACGACGGAGGGAGAAGGTCGAGGACAAGCCGTCGCTGGTGCTGGGTGGGGTCACGCTCGCGGTCCTCGGGGCGTTCGGGGTCGCGGCGCACGCGGTGGTGAGCGCGGCGTCGGGGGGAGGCAAACGGTGGCGCCGCAAGGCTGCGAAGGCGCTGAGGGATGGGGAGCTCGGCGCGAAGATGACGACCGCGGCGTGCGCGGGGGCCCTGCTGGGCGCCACGCAGTTCCCCATCGGGCGGTACTGGGGCGAGAGCCACATCGCCGGGTGCCAGTATCACGGGGTCACCGCGATGGGCACGTGGCCCGAGGAGGTCCGCCCGGTGCTCTGGCGCCACGACATCCTCAAAGACCCGGTGGGATTCGTCGCCAGGCTGGTCACCCTGCGGTGGGGCGCGATGGATGGAACCGTCGCGGCGGATACGGACCATTACCCGCACGGCACACGGATGCACGTGCCGGGGTACGGCTGGGGCGTGGTGGAGGACCGTGGGACTGACATAAAGGGCCCGCACAGGATAGACCTGTACTACGGACGGAGGAGACGGGCGCTCCAGTTCGGAAGACAACAGCTCGACGTCACCGTCGAGGACGCTTAGTCGTCACTGTAGGGTGACAAACATAGTCTATGATGATATTAACGGAGCGGGCACGTAACGCCCTATGGAAACACTGGATACGTCCAATCACTTGTTGGCGAACCACCCGTAGGAGTGGAGACCCACGCCCCACAGGTTAACGCCCACGTAGCACGTCCACACGACGATAAACCCGAGAGCGCCAACCACCGCAACCTCCTTCTTGCTCTTACCCGCCACCAGCCTCGAGTGCAGGTAAGTGGCGTACACGAGCCAGGTGATCAGGGCCCAGGTCTCCTTGGGATCCCACGACCAGTACGAACCCCACGCCTCGTTCGCCCACACGGCGCCGCTGATTAAGCCGGCGGTGAGAAGGGCGAATCCCGCGCCGAGGCACCGGTACGCGAGGTTGTCCATCTCCCGCATCAAGTCGGCACCCGCCAACGGCTGCGCATCCCCGGGGAACTCGGACATGACCGCGGTGACCGTCCCGTCCGCGCTCACCTGCGGCCTGTTCCGCTGCTTGACCATCAACTCTGCTGACTCCGCGTTAACGGAATCCATGGAAGCCGCCAGCGCCGCCTCGCCCTTGACGTCGACGGCGCCCTCGTTACCACCCTTCGCGGAATCCCCTTGGACCAAGTTATCCAGGAAACCCAGCGCACCTTTCGCGCCTTCGAACCCTTGCGTTGCGTCCACCAACAGGAACGACATGCACGACAGTGAACCCACCAGCAGAGTCGCGTACGACAGCATCATCACCGACACGTGCATCATGAGCCAGTTGCTCTTCAGCGCCGGGACCAGCGCGGACGCCCTCTGAAGCTCGGGGGGAAGCGCGAGGGTGGCGCCCGCGACGACCATGAGCGCGGTGGGCGCCGCCAACGCGCCCGGCACGGCACTCTTACTGTATCCGTCGCGTTCAGTCACCACCAGGTGCACGCCCGTGACGCCCCACGCCAGGAACAGGAGCGACTCGTACATGTTGGACAGCGGGAAGTGTCCGGATTCGACCCACCGCGCGGCGAGTAGGGAGGCGAGGGTGAGGTTACCCGCGAGCATGGCCATCTGCTCGGGCTTACCCGCGCGTTTGTCGTCGGTGAAGAAAGCCTGGTGGTTGGATGGGACGCGAGTCAGCGGTGGGCGGTTCAGACTTTAGATGAGCGATTGTTGAGTTTTGGCCGACGAACTCAACCCGGGATAAGGGTTAGGGCATTTTGGCGACGGGGGCGCCGGGGCCCACGGCGGGGCCTTCCCAGCGCCTTCCCGCGCTCTCCCAATTCAACTTCCGGGATGCGTGGTGACACGTACCTTGTAGCAGTACACGCTGCTCGCGCCGAGGAGCGCACCGAAGGACGCCTTGCCCATGACCTGCTCGAATCCTGAGAGGGTGAGCCCGAGCGTCCCGGCCACGTCGCCCAGTTCGTTGGGTGATGCGAGCGCGCGGGTCTGAACGCGGCGCGCGCCGACGACGCGGGAGCGAGCACGAGATCCGGTCGCGGAGGACACGAATGCCGCGGGTGACGCGTCGCCGCCGAGGAAGCGGGAGCGGGTGAGCGCGGTCGCGACGGCGGTGCGACGGGCCACGCCCCTCGCGGGGATGACGCTGCCACGGACGCCGGAGGACCCCGGGCGGGCGGTCGCCGCCGCGGGCGCGAGCGCCGCGGGGGACGCGATGGCCGTCGTCGACATCGGACGAAACGAACGGTGTGTGCGCGGTGTGAGAGCGTCGAGCGGCGGTCCGTCAACCGTCGCGCGCGCGCGTGTGTGACCCGGGGCGACTGGCCGGCTCCACGTGGGCGCGAACGCGAGCTACGAGCCACCCAAAACGACCGAGATAGATAATGAAGCTCGACCCCCGCGGGGACCCGCGGGCACTGTCCGTCGCGTCGCACGCAGGGCGTCGACCCACATGAGCGCCATCCGCGCCACCACCGGGTTCGCCACATCCGCGCGCGTCAACACGGCGACGCGTCGCGCGCCCTCCTCGCACCGCGCGCTCTCATCCCGGGACCAGGGCGCCTTTTCTCCAGCCGTCTCGGGCCGTGCGATCTCCGCGAGGGTCGTGCCGTCGGTTCACCGACGCGGCCGTCCTCTCGCGATGAAGGTCTCCGCGGCGCTTCCCCCCGCGACGGCGGGCCCCGTCGTCGGATGCCTCTTCGAGACCCTCCCGTTCGGCGCGTTCATCGCCAGGGTGCTCGGCGGCGCCATCACGTCCATCGCGAGCCGCCTGTGGTCGAAGAGGCACCTCTCCGACGCCACCGTGACCCACGCGGACACCCCAGCGCACCGCGCTTTGATGGACGCGTGCCCGCACTTCTCGAAGCCCTACGACGCCGTGGATGCCCTACGGAACCGGCACGCGTGCACCATCGTCGCGTCTTTACTCCGCGAGAACCCGCCGATCGAGTACCAACGCGAGGTGCTTCGGATGCCGGATGGCGGACACGTCACGCTGGACTGGCCGATCCACGTCCCGGCCTACCCGGGCCAACCGGAGGACGTTCAAGGCACGATGGACGCCTTGGGCGCCGTGGTGACCACCGAGGGAACGACACGCGAGGTGACATCAACGCGCGCGGCTAAAGACAGGACGGACGACATCATCCGGCAGTTGCAGTACGGCCCCGCTAAGGGGTCCGCGTCTTCGAGCTCTCAATCGACGGGCGACTCGGCCACCTCGCCGGACGGCGTACCGGGCGTCATCGGCCTCGCGGGCGGCGGCGGGACCGGCGGGTGCGGCAGCGGCGGGAACGGGTGCGACGTAGACTTCGACACCCTCACCCCACCGTTCCGACGATCCATCCCGGACCAAGGACGAACAGTTTTGAGAAAACGACTCGCGAAGCACTGGCGGAAACTTCCCGACGACGCTCCCGTTCTCATCCTGATGAGCGGAATAGCGGGGGGTTCGCACGACAAGTACCTCAAGCACTTCATGCGCAGGGCGAGTCGCGCCGGGTACAGGTGCGTCGCGTTCAACTGCAGGGGAACCGCCAACTCGCCCCTCACCACCCCACAGTTTTATTCCGCTTCGTTCACCGGAGACGTCCGGAACGTCGTGGACGAGGTCAAAGGCCGGTGGCCCAACGCGCATCTCTTCGCCGTGGGGTGGAGCCTCGGCGCCAACATCCTGACCAACTTCCTGGGCGAAGAGGGCGACGACGCCAAGCTCACGGGCGCCGTGGCCATGTGCAACCCGTTCGATTTGAACGCGTGCGACGTGGCGTTGCAAGACGGGTTCTTCGGCACGGTGTACTCCAGAGCGATGGCCAAGAACATGCGCGCGCTGTTCGCGCCCCACGAGCACCTGTTCCAGGGCCTGCCCAACTACGACAACGAGTTAGTGGGCAACGCCAAGACGGTGAGGGACTTTGACGAGGCTGTCACCCGCGTCACCTTCGGCTTCCCCTCGGTGGATGCCTACTACGACGCCTCTTCGTCGAGGCTCAAGATTGGGGACGTGCGCGTGCCCTTGCTGGTGGTCCAGGCGAAGGACGACCCCATCGCGGTGCACTCCGCGGTACCCCGGGACGTGATCAAGGGCAAGACCACTAAAGGGCCGGTGGTGCTGGTGGAGACTGAGAGCGGCGGGCACCTCGGGTGGACCGCGGGGGCGGAGGCTCCGTTTGGTTCCCCGTGGCCGGATGTGGGGGCGATGCAGTTCTTCGAGGCGTGCAGGCGGGGGGTTGGGCGGATGTCTTCCGGGGACGTGGATGATGCGGCTCCAGTGGAGGCTGGGGTGTCGGCTGAGGTGGGCGCGGCTGAGGTGGCGGTGGAGGCGCCCGCCGCGAGGTGACGTTGTTGGATTATTTTTATTTCATCGCTTGCGTTTCTTCATTCGCGCGGCGCCCATGCAGTCCACCATCCAGGGGTGTTTGGGTGAGCTCGAGGCTATCTCCGCCCGCACCTCCCTCTCCAGGTCGTCCATGGTCCACCCGCACCTCTCGTCCCTATCGTCGAGGTACCGCCTGGCGACCGTCAGCGTCCGGTTGCATTTCGAGTTGGTTGACCTCGAGCTCCCGGCGCCCCAGGGTTGGTCGTACCTGTACCCTGATAGGAAGCCGACGGAGACGAACGATGCGAACGGGTTGTGTCCTCTGGCGAACACCAGTTCATCTCCGCACCATCTGATCGTGTGTACTGTATCGCCATACCACCGGTGACCGTCCCCGTTGTCCAGCATCCAGCCGCTGCCTTCCTGAGGTGAGGCGAGTGCGTTGTGACCCGCTTCGTTCGGCTTGACTCTGTAGTACGAAGGAAGGTGTACTGGTCCACCCTTTTCCTTATATTGAACCATATCGCCGCGGACATTGAAATTGTTATCGGACTCGAATGCATTTGCCCCATCTCGCCAATCACGCACGGGTGGCATATCCGCCTTCGTCGCGTCCGCGGAGTCGACTCCGATCCACCTGCCCTTCCAAAAGAAATCTGGGCCGGTGAGATGCTTGAAGGTGCTGCCCTTGATGGGCTCGCCGCGCCACGGTTGATGATATTGTCCCAAGTGATTTCTCATGACATTGTCCCCGTATTCCACATTACCGCGCCAGACGAACAGGGTATCGCGCCAAGACATCTCGTCGACCGCCTCGTGCTTCCGGGGGCGGTGCAACTTGTTCTGATGATGTCAACCATTTTTCCAAGCGAGAGACTTCTTCGTCACACAGCCAGACGCGCTGCCGCACGACGAAGGGGCCGCGAGGATGGCGGGCGCGTTCGCCTTCCCGGACTTCTTCGAGTACCCACCGTACTTCACGTGAGCTCCCCCGCATCCCCCGATCCTCTTCCGCCCCTCAACACGCCCCCATCGCGTGGGCACGTCCACTACCAAAAGCGCGCCAACCCCGATCCCATGATGCCTCCTCGCGCCGTGCCTCCCCAACCCACCGACGCCGACCCGCCCGTCCAACCCTCCCCTGACCCCACCACACAGGATCCAACCCACGCCGGAGACGCAGAGGAAACAGATCGAGCTGTGGAAGTCCCTCATCCTCAGGTGCGCACACTCATCCTCCGGTTCCTCCCCCAGATCATCAGTGGGCACTCCATCTCCCCCGTAGCCAAACAACAATCATGATCATCACGCCGACTCACCACCCATGAACCGTCCATACTCCATCAGGTACTGCCAGCACCACAAGACGCACGTGCTCAACCTCGAGGAAGTGGACCACCCCCTCTTCGCCAACCCACGCTGCGACCGCAAGCTCTCACTCGACGCCAGGCGCACGCTGATAAACGCGTTGGTATCGTCTTCAACCGCGGAGTGGCTGGACGGTGCGGGGCGGACGCGGTGCCTGGTCCTGTGGCGGTCCGTCGCGAGCTGGGGCGAGGCGCTGCATGACTGGGCGTGTGAGCTCGGGCACCAGGGCGGCGTGGTGACCGTGGACGAGATCGGTGACGCGCGGGAAGGGCCGGGCGGTGACTTTGTGGGCGTCGACGAGGAGGTCATCGTGAGAGCTGCTAAGTACCTGGAGGCGCTCGGTAAGGCGGCGTTGCTCCCGGGCGAGGGGGGCGACGACACGGGTGTTAAGTTCCTGTGACGATGAATGTTTTATTAGGTCTAGCTAGCTAGGTGTGCGCTAATGTTTCGAAGGTGGTCGTTGGCTTTGGAGAGTCATCATCAATCATCTGGGTAGCCCCGGAGTGAACAATCCTTGCGTCGCCCACGTCGAGTATTTGAGCTTCTGCTCCACGAAGAGCACGTGCTTCTTCACCCTCGGATCGTACTTCCTGAACTCCA
>Ga0115008_10005791_pt1 | contig 10192 bp, 8 predicted proteins | sample FraStrMetagenome_FD_87164 | JGI IMG/M metagenome (GOLD analysis project Ga0115008, IMG submission 87164) | Marine eukaryotic phytoplankton communities from Arctic Ocean - Fram Strait ARC3M Metagenome | ecosystem: Environmental > Aquatic > Marine > Oceanic | place: Fram Strait | collected 2012-06-18
TAGATATGGAATCACTTCGTAGATATGGAATCAATTCCAACAAAAGACTCCATAAAAAAATAAGGCAGACGAAAAGACTAATTCAGTAAAATGTTTTGAAAAAAGATTCTTGATTCGCTTCTCTTCATGTAGAAACTCATAATGATGTTCCGTGCTATCCTATGTATCATTTATTGATTGGGATTGCAATCATTACCATATATGTACATATGAATACGGTATTGAATTAAATATGCCATTATCAGATTGTAGTATGTACAAAGCTCTTGTACTTGTTTTAGTATCTTCCTACATAAAATATAATTTCGTGGAAAGTGTCTTAATTTTCATTTTTCACTATTCTACCGGAGTTGACATAAAAATTGAACATGTCTGTTTTCAAGTTGACAAAGGTATTTACACTAGCTGCATTCGCGGTATTTCTAAACCTCTCCAAGGTCTCTGGATTGAATGTGGATGTTGCTGGAGTATCCAATTCCGTGCAAGAACCTCAAGCCATAGCCGAACGAGGCTCTCTGCGCTCTGCAGCGATTTCCACCACCGAACGTGAATTACAAGACAATCCTTTCAGCCAATTCCTTACTCTCGTTACCACTTCTGCAGGACTTGCAGCTAGCATCACTGGGACCCTTTTGTCTAGCGTTGTTAGCGTAGCACAGAGCATTGCGGCAGATATTCAAGAAAATGGATTTAGCCTTGACACTATTACAGCCATTACTGAATCCGTTTCCGCCGTAATTGCATCAACAATTGTTGATATTGGCGCTCAAGTCGTGGCTTATGTTATCACCAATGCTAACGGAATCATTAATGGCTTCATTGGGACTCTTTTGGCCGCTGTCGATCCAAGCCCTCTACCTCTTGGTTCAAGTGTTATGATATTTACCGAAGTCAACAAATGCAACTATACGTATGAAATTACTTCCGGCGAATTGAGCGGGACTTCAAATATCAACTTTGACGACCTCGCCATTGAAGACTTTGACTACACAGACAATGTCTTGTCCTTCAAAGTTGATGGAGAAGCTTCTGCGGAGTCCCTCCAGGTTAAGTACATGGGCAAGATCGCCTCTGTTGACAATTGCCTAGGAAAAACCATTGATTATACCTATTCCACAGATTATTCTAACGTGGGAGCAACAATCAAAGCCAATTTTGTGGGAACTGTTGAAAACGGGAATAATTTGACAGTCACCACTTTAGACATTTCAGGTCTTACTCTAACGAATTATATGAACTATCAGGGGTCTATCACTGCTGATGATTCTGATGTTACTACTGATGTTGTTATTGCACTTTCTGACGCTATGGACACTTTCATTGATCGCTATGAGGCCGACGCGACGGAAGCTCTAAATGACGCCTCTTCCTTTTTGGAAGTTCTTAATGTTGAAATTCCAGTCTCCTTTGAGCTTCCAGTCGATATTCCTTTTTAGAGTTGCCCGTATACACTTTCGGAAATATACAACATTGTTTTTTCAAATGATGACCAATTGCCGAGTGAAAAGTTTCGTGTTTGATGTAATTTCTATTTTTGTGTGTCTTGATTCATCACGACATAGTGTAGCTACCGCTGTATTGCAGTAATTCATATCTAGAAACATAAAGTATAAAGTTGAAATAGTTCATATTTATTTTATTTATATAATAAAAAGTCCTATCTCTCATTAGGCATCAAAAAATGTAGACACTCCAATGGAAATGTAAGAAATATACACAAGTTCTCCGTTTTAACAAGTACAAATATTAGTATGAAAAATGATAGATTGGTACAAAACAAGATCTTTAGATTATGCATAAATTGTAGGATACTAAAGATAAGATAACGCAGTGCACATCATGATGCAGTTTAGTAATCATCTCCACCACCATCATCTCCTCCGAACATGTCCATTCCACCGCCCATGTCGATTTCTTCTTCTTCTTCTTCCACCTTCTCTTCTTCCGCTGCTTCGGCAGCAGCTCCTCCTCCTCCGCCTCCACTGGCAGAAGCGAACTTACTTGGATCAGCAAGGTATTCCTTGTAAATATCGGCCTTGTCGAATGAATAGTTGTCGCATCCGATGGTAACGGCAAGCACAGCCTTGAAAGCATTGGCAATGCTGTGGGGAACACTGGCTTGGGTGGGGATACCAAGAGCCAAAGATAAGGAGGCAATCATAGAGCAAGCCTCAGCGAATTTAGCAGCAAGGACATCATCAGTGATATCCAAGACTTTAGCATCGAAGAGAGATCCGTTATCGTAGACCTTCTTCAGGATCAAACCATAAGTGAAAGGCTCAATGCTAAGCTTTTGCAAAAGAGCTGCTTGAGAAGCAGTTACCTTATCTCCTTTTTGGATAAGGTTGGTATCGTTCACCATCTCAATTTGACCCTTGGTAATTTTGGTAGCAATCTCAAGAGTTTGGAAAAAGGCAGTTTGACCGGGATCACATCCAGTAGGACCCTTGGGGACAACCACATTAATAGGGGCGACGGATCCTACACGAGCGGGGGCAGGACGTACATTGGCCTCCAAAGCCTCACGAACTTCTCCAAGATCACTATTGGTGAAGACAAAACCAACATTTCCACGGCAGCATTCTTCCAATTTGGCAACGGGAGTATCAGGGTTTGCTTCCACGTAGTCACGGATGATTTTACGCATCATGGTGTTTTTTCCCATGAGAATTTCAGCTTTTCCACGGAGAGCTCCACGGGTGGCTTGAAGTTGGGAAGATCCTACATTGTCCACCTCCACAGTGAAACATTTGGTGTAGGTGGTGAGGAGATCCTTCATACGTTCGAAGTACTCTTCCTTACGTTCGGGTGAGAGAGGCATGGTGGTGGTGGTGGTATTTCTTTCAAAAAAGGGGGAGAAAAACTAAATGTCGGACGAAAGAAGTCAAAAAGCTTACTAACGATTTAACCGGCTATTCCATTCCCAAACAAAAAAAGGAAGTTCCATAGTGAGTAATCGAATTCGACGACAAGAAAAAACGACTTTCCATGATATGCTTTGACAATCTAGACATGAGATAGAATCATTCCATTTGGAGAGAGACTATCACCACGAAGGAGTATCATCAACATGATTCTCTCTCACTTCCAGATCCATCATGGACATCTTCCATGTTAGAACGCACCTTTACAAAAGTGATTTCAAAACTTGGGTTGACAAGAAAGAGCGGCTCTCCGATTACGTACATTTCTATAGTAGTACTACGTTATTTTTTCATAGTCGGTCTACGCCTTGGAAATGATATTTTAGTAAGTACGAATTTCAGTAAACATGTCTAATTCATTGGTAATAGGGATTGTCCCCTAATGTTTCTAAATTTCCAAATTAAAAAAAAAAAGATGAAACGAAAGAACATCCTATCAACATCCTCCCACAAGACTGTATTGTCAAATAGTTTTAGTTTATCTTTTAACTATTTTTTGTAGCTTTCATTTCGTTCGTTATGGAATGTGTATCAATATTGAAACTAGCTTTGGATATTCCATGAACCATTCCATCCGAAATCGTTGTATATCTTTGTTATATCTTTGTTTCGTTGCTAAAACTTCAGTTTACTTTTCAATATTAGTATCTTTTTTTGTATTCGTTTTTGTATTGGTACTTAATTTTAATCGAGATCCACCAAGATAACTAACACCCGATGCAATAGTTGTTCCACCAGTTAGATAACTATCCACAACACCCAACAACAACAACAACAACAACAAAATATATTCGTGAGCGATAATAGGAATGAAATACACAATTTATATATTCAAAGGACCTACCATAATCCAAGGAGGATTTCCTGTCCTGTACCATCCATCAATCCTACACTAATCCCACCAAATAAGGCAAAAAACTGTAAGACAGTATTTATCTTACTAATATTTGTTGGGTGTACTTGCAATGGAGTTTTTCCGGGATCAATCACTGCTTGGCCTTTGGACATATCTGTATTTTTTCGTACCCACCAGTAAGTGGTTCCCATCAATCCCACATCTCGTGCTAACCAAAGTCCTACAATCCAAATAGGTAGAAGTTCTTGATATCCTAGTGACACTGCCAATGTATTGATAATCAATTTATCTGCAAATGGGTCAAGGTAGGTTCCCAAAACAGTTTTCATATCATACTGTTTGGCAATATAACCATCCATATAGTCGGAGAAGGCGGCTAAAAAACATCCCCCTAATGCATAGGTATATTGATGGGAAATGATGAGATAGGAGAGATATGGAGTACAGACTATACGTGTTACTGTGATGATATTGGGTATGGACTGCAACTGTATAGAAAAAGATTCCATTCGAGTTTGTGCCTTCAGTTCATTGGAAGGTTCCTCGTGGGATACCGATGATGACTGTGATTTTGTTTCTTTGTTCTTGGATGGGGACGGTTGTGTACTAAAACTGCGAATACATTGTTTTTTCATTTTGGAAGAAGATGGAGAAATGGAAGGAATGATACCGTGTTTTTTGGAAGGCAGTCTATGCTGTGAAAATTCATAATTGCTTTTGTAGTGTTGTTGTGGTGCAATGAAATCTTTGGAGGACCAAAATCTTGATTGTAAATTGCTGCTGGAATCATTTTTCTTTGCAGAATTAGGAAACAAACTTTGGAAATATGTTGATTTGGCACTCCCAAAATAATATTCAGTATCCCGTATTCTTTCAATGCCCGAACATAGATTCGTTTCTCCAGATTTCAAAGCTACAGATCGATCGTTTGGTGGATCGTAGGAGGCAATGTAATTTTGTTCATTCTCATTTGTATTGGAGAATGGGCCCCATGAAGATAATCCTCTAAGTCGCTCGTGACGTTTCCGTGAATGTAAAACACGAATTCTAGAACATAGATGTTTGCTATTGAATGACATTTTGACACTGCTGTATAAAACAGACAATTGGATGTGTCAGACTTTGGAATGTGAGTTCCTCCATTGCTCGAATAATGGCTGGACTTGATGGCACGATAATTCGTACGAAGAATTAGCAGTACGGTACCGGCGGATTCATATCTACCATAATGTCTAGAAATAACGAAAAAGGAAAATTAATGAAACTCTGCTGTTGCATTTCCAGGTTCTTCCTGAAAGAGATTTGTTTGGTATATTTGTCAAACTCAAGAACATTCATCTTTATTAATTAATTACAAAAACAGGTAAGGAAAATGCATTTAATTACACACCGCTTAAAATTTTAAAGGTGTTGATTGTGAGTACAAAACATTATCTATGCGTTCAGTTTTTTAGAAGAGACCTTAGAATGAAATGAAACAAATTATACACCATAGTCGGCTCTGTACTTAGCAACAGTAGCGAGGACTTCATCACTATAATCAGGGCTAGTTTTCAAATATGATTGCAATTGAGGTAATGAAACAATGGACACAACTGGTATATTCAAATCTCTTGCAACTGCCTGAACAGCCGAAACAGGATCATCCAATGCACGCTTCTCAGCTCTGTCCAATGCAATCACAACGCCTACGGTATTAGCACCGATATTGGATAACAAAGTGTGTGATTGGCGTATAGCTGTTCCAGCAGTAATCACATCATCAATCACAAGGACACGTTTGTCCTTCATTGCAGCTCCCACCAGTTTTCCTCCTTCACCATGGTCTTTTGCTTCTTTGCGATCATAAGCAAAGCCTACATCAACATTATAATCACTATATAAAGCAGCACTCACGACCGCTCCCAACGATATTCCTTTGTAGGCAGGACCGAATATAACATCAAATATTATGGAGCCATTGGGACACCTAAAAATGGAAAACAGATATAAAAGTTGAATGAGTGATAGAAGCAACAATATCGAATCTTTAAAGCACAATTTTTTGTTGAATCAAAAGCTGGTCTCAGACAAAATTAAATCAGCGGTTAGGGTTTTGACCGGCATCTCCAAAAGGATTAGGTGAAAGAAGACCTGTGGAGTCATCATCGACAGCTTTTAATCCAGAGAAAAACACATGTATGGAAAGAGCTTAGGTCAGGCACTTGTAATTTGAGTTCATCGCCACTCACGTGGGGGCGGATCAATAACACGGACCAAGTGTGAATTCATCATTCCTAGCTCTCTCCAATTCTAGATTGGAATTTTGACACTTACAATTGTTCAGACGCCATAATGGCAGCTGCATAGGCTTTTCCAAGCTTATATAACGCAGCACCGGATGCAAATAATCCAGCGTTGAAGAAGTAAGGTGATGTTCGACCACTTTTAAGCACAAAGGAACCAAATTTGAGCACTCCTTGCGAAAGACTAAATTCAAGAAATGCCTTTTGATATGGTTGAACTTCATCAGTTTGATCACTTGTTGATGCTTTGGTAGTAAGAACTCGTGATTTTGCATCTCGAATGTTCAACTTTAATTTTTCTGCAGCACTTGCAATATCAGACGCCCTACTAATGCCTCGTGACACAGGAACAAGTAAACCATTACCTTCACTGTTCATTCCTGCTAAACAAGCAGCATCCAAATCTCCCCCTTGTGCACCTACTCCTGGTGCTAAGATCCAGACGTTTGGACCAGCTGCCTTTCGTGCCTTGGCTAATGCCACTGCGTCTGTAGCACCAACAACAAGACCAAGACATGGTGATGAAGAGGTCACTCCAGATTCTTCTGCAGCTGTCTTGGACCAGGATCCAGCAAGGTGCGCTATTTGCTCATAAACAGTTTTCTCTGCGGTTAAGTCGAGTGCGAGGATATCGTTTGAACCTGGGTTGGATGTTTTACAAAGCACAAATGCACCTTTGTCACTGTATTTGCCTATCATTGAACATCAGAACAGCATAAATTAGTTTCAAGAGTTTCCTAATATTTCTTTTATGGAAAAAATATATTTTCAAATTAGATACGTACCAGTCACAAAAGGTTTCACCGAATCCCAACCCATCAAAGGACTAAGAGTTACTGCATCAGCATTCAAACCCTTTGGATCATAGCATGCATCCGCATATGCTGCGGCAGTACTTCCTATATCACCTCGTTTTACGTCAAGAAGCACAGGTATCTCATTAGGTATAGCCTTAATCACTCGACTTAAGGTGGACACACCAAGACTGGGGCCCAATGCTTCAAAAAAAGCAGCATTTGGTTTGTAGGCTACTGCATGGGGTGCTGAAACAACATGTTCGAATGAATGGTTGCAAAGAAAAATGTGAGATGAACGTTATTATTTTTATATTTGTTTGGATCAGATCTCGAATGGAATCACAGCAGTAACATTGAATACTACACTCCACGCTGTATATCCTTTCCACCTACGCAACAACACAAAAGTAATCGGAGGCGAGTGGGTTGTCAACATTTTCAATACCTAAAGCTACGTATGGTAGTAGTAAGCTTTCAATCCTACTCATCTAAAGAACAGATCCAGTCAAATCAACGAAAACTCTGTCACAAGGTAACGCAACGTAAAGATTCTACACGAACGTCAAAAGGAATCTGTTTCTAATCAACCTTTTCATGAAAAGAATGAATGGAAGTAAACGATGAAATGAAAATGACGAAACAAGGCCATCGTGTGCATCATTTTTTGTTCAAAATTCAACAAAGATTGTCTTCTCCAATTTCTTTCCACCATCATGGAAAGTGAATTCCTGCAAAATAATGTCATTGTGAACATACCTGTCAAATCGATAATTGTTTTACAAAAAGTAAATGCGACATCACATCTTTCTTCTTCGCTCATGGATTCAATTTCACTCTCACTCGAATTTGGGAAGAGTTCTTTCATGTGAGGGTCCAGTCCGACACACAAAAGAGAATCAATTTCTTTGCATCTTGCCTCTACACGAGCGAAAAAAGATGAAGATGATGCTGTGGAAGACATGATGGTTTTCTCTTTTCAAAATGTGTAGGCAGCTGCAACACAAAATGCCATGGAATCTGCTGCACTGATGCAAAGGGCTGCTATTAAATTAATTAGTTGATTCAATGTGTTCCCGTAGATTTGAACGTAATTAATATGTTGAAGAGGTGGAGAACTATTTTCATTTAGATCATTTTGTTCACATTTATTTTTATTGAAAACGGTTCATGCGCATGTGCCTCATCCATTTCCCAACTTCCACGTAGAAGATTTTTCGCAAATCATTTTCCTTTAAAATTGTAACAATCCAACTAACCAACTAGTTCATTAATTATTTTCTCATTCTTTGCAACTATTTCCTATTCAATCACTATTTGATGCATTGAAGGGTAATCTCAAAATTTTATTAATTTAAACTAAAGTATTTCACTGGCTTCATCACCTCCTTTCGAAAGTATATTCCTTGCCTCTGTTTTCTTCATTGTTGGTTCCCCTAACGATACCAACTGCTTTCCAGTCCTCAGTTTCGCTGCCCTCAATCATAATCTCTGCTTTATGCCAACTATCTGCAACACCCCCATCCACTATAACTTTTTCCACCCATACCTTATCCGAAGCACTTTGAACACCCTTCAAAACTTCACTACCGTATGGTCCACCCTTATTTGCATAAACCACTTTTTGAGCACTACCTCCATCCATAGCATCCATGCCGTCTTTAATTTCACCTGTCATTCTTGTGTCTACACTCTTTTCAGCAAAACTTATGTCATTGATCGTAAAATGCAAAACCAGTTTGTTGTATTTATCGGAGGAAAAAAACTTGTTTACATATTCGAACATGGCAACATCTCTTCCTGAGGTTTCAAGCATAACGTTCATATTTCTTTCCGACGCTTCACGAAGGAGAAGAATTCCTAGCATTTCCGCCAAAGTACGGTACCGAGTAAAAATTGCATCTTTTAAGCGCGCATAGGAATCAATGACCTCCGAAGATGGGTTATCTTTACTTCCGCCATTTTCTTGTTTCGTCATTTCATTCGTCATTGTATAAAGATTCTCAAATTCTTTTTTGGCAATGATTGTAATCATATGATCCAATTGACGGAAAAAACTGTTTTGACCTGTTGGAAGAATATCTTTTGCAATTTCTTTAGAGGGTATTTTTTCGTTTGGGTCCTTGGGTAACACGATAGCTTCTGCAAGTAAATCTTGAAACCATGGCTGATAAATAGAAGTTGTTTTACGAATACCATTTACACCAGTTACAAGAACAGCCCAAGGTTTCCCATTTCCAGGCACGGCTGCAGATGCAGCTCCAAACCAATTTCCCTCATTTAAAACCCGTTCCATGACACTCTCAAAGTCGGAATTCAACCCACATTCAGTTTTTCCAGCTGTGGAGGGCAGTAAAATATCCTGCAATGAAGCCGAGGATGTACCTGTACGATCCCATTGTTTGTGTGAAAGATGAGGAACTTCTTTCAAGAGATTTTTCAATTTTTCCAAGTCAATCTCAGATTTGCTTTCAGCTGGTAGAAGCGACTGAAAGGATGTTAGAACGCCTTCAATTTCTTCCTCGGTGAAAGGGTGTTCTGTGGAAGCGCGTTCTTTCATTAATTTCGCAACTGCATTCATATCCATGTTTTTACGTTCCTGATCTTGATCTTGTTGTGATACTACCATAAACAAACCGCTGTTACCTTTCAGAGAATGGTATTTATCTCTATTGTTGCTGATAAAAGAAAAGGAAGATTTTGATGCTGAAAACGCGTCAGATGAAACTGCAGTCAATGCCAAAGCAATTAAGAAAACGACGAAATGGTTTATGTCTTTCTTGCAGATGAAATTTTGTGAGAGATGATGTTTTTCAATATCTTTCTCAAAGTCGCTAGACAGATTACTCCTTTTCTTTAGATTTGAATACGAACTGTGTGGCCTTAGCTTATAGGACAGACGATGCTTCGTTTTTTGGTGTAGCAAGTAACTTTCATTCATTCCAACAAAGATAAAAAGTATCAAAGAATTATAAACTGCTGTAGCCCAAGTTGAAGGACTTGATACCTAAACCTAGGCTAGAGATCATGTAGAAATATTTTTTAAAAGTATTTAAAATATAATTTAAACAAAAAAATAACGGAAATATGACAAATTATACTTCACTTCTACCTTGTAAAAACTGTGCAAAAAGACAAAACGCACTTACTATCTTTCGGCCGGTACCTCTGTTCAATGTCTGGGCGTGCAAGTCTAGATAGTGTCTGTCTAAGTGCAAAGCTCGGCACAACAAGTTAAAAACATAGCATAAACTAATTTAATAACCTGACGTTGGGCAAAAATTTACATCACAAACTTAATTAAGGACAGTAAATATTTGTAAATAGATCCGA
>Ga0115008_10005792_pt1 | contig 10192 bp, 5 predicted proteins | sample FraStrMetagenome_FD_87164 | JGI IMG/M metagenome (GOLD analysis project Ga0115008, IMG submission 87164) | Marine eukaryotic phytoplankton communities from Arctic Ocean - Fram Strait ARC3M Metagenome | ecosystem: Environmental > Aquatic > Marine > Oceanic | place: Fram Strait | collected 2012-06-18
GGGGGGGGATTATAGGTACGGTTTTACTGTAATATAAGGAAATTCATAATTTCAAATTATAATTTAGTTTGTAAAATTTATCCAAATTAACAATTTATAGAACATTCTAATTTATAAAAATATAAATATTTTCTGATTAAACTCACTTGTTTAGGTGTATTTACCATTTCCATAAGCTATGTCCTTTAATATGAAGTTTGATATCATAATCAATATCTATTTTATGTATAGATTTCCATTTCTATAACTAAACAAATCCATTTCATCTAATAATCTAATAATTGATATCTAAACTTATTTATAAATCTGTCTTGAGTATAGATATTTAAATATAATATCAAATATAGACTAATCAGATCAATAATTTTATGTTCTCTTTCTCTTTAGAATATTCAATCATTCTTTCTCTTGATCTCCAATTCAAATACATATTCCATCTCAAATCTAATTCTATTTCAGGATTCCCTTTCTACTTCAATGTATCCATCATCTTTTCTAGATCTTCTACTCCTTCATATGTTATTTCATTCTTCTATAGATTCAATCTCAAATTCTATAGTCTTTCTTATTTCCCAATTTCTTTAAATAATCTAGTATAAGACTCTTCTTATAATTGGTTATTACTTAGATTCAAAATTATAGTTCTGATTTCATGATTAACACTTAATACTTTTAATAGATATTTTATATTTTATGAACTCACTTTACTTAGTTATTCCATCTTTATCTATTTGATATTGACTTTCTTCTAACCAACCTACTCAATCAATCCCCATATCTTCTATTTATACTTGAGATCATCAATATTATCTATTTCTAATACTACATTTTGAACACTTGATCCTATTTCACATAATAATTCTCTGATTTGATTCATAGATGGACTGTTCTGACTCATGATTCCATTGAACTACTTCTGAATCCATTCATATTGACATTCACTATCATTATATTTTATATCTGTTGTTCTCTAATTCTCTAGTTTATTAACTTCATTCTATAGAACATTCAGATCCAAAGTCTAATTACATCTCATATTGATCACTTTGTATAAATGGTCTAAATTCAGTTGTTTCCAAATATTCTACATACAATTTATCATGTCTTTTATTTCAATTGGTATGTTCTCCATTGAATACCATTTCATCATGATTTCTGTCATATCTCTAATCAAGTACTGTTCTTAACAACATTCACTATTCTCAAAAAAGTTATTATACTAACATCTATTGAAATAAATAAAAACCAAAGGATTTATTATCAAATTATCTTAAGAATAATAAATATCTTTCTAATTGAATCTGATAATATGTTTGAAATCAATCAGAAACAATTGATTCAGAAAGTAAATGATTTCAATTAACTATTTTATTTCTTTCTTGACCATCTAATGTCTTTACTTTTCAGTCTAAATATTCTGAATGATGACTATGATTTAATCTTTCTAAATGGAATAACCATGTGTATGACCAAATAAGTGACTGTGACTGTTTGTTTATATAACCTTCACTATTCCCAATAATACTTTGATTTTCTATATCTTCTATAAATTAATGACTATTTTCAAACTTTCTCCTTATTTGTGATGAACACATCTAGTAATACTTCCATTCTGATTTCTTTAAACCAATTATTACTCTTTGTAATCAGTAATGTCATTTATTATCTATTTCTGATCTAACTTGTATGAACCAATATTCTAAAACATTTGAACTTGACCATTGGTTAGATTATATTCTGATTTTAAAAACGGATATTTAAATAGCAAATATGTTCAGTATTCAGTTGAACAACACAATCAAAAGACATTTTGTAAACACAATTGATCAAATATCATATGAATACTGAATGTTGAATATCATATAATCATATATAATCATATAATCATATTAGAAATATAAAATAAATAAAGCAATATTCAAATGGATAGATAAATAGTGAATGCAATAGACCAAGCTCTTCAACCTTATAATGAACGTATTCAATTGTTAAGAGAAAGTGTTAAGAATAAAGATGAATAGATTCGTAAACTGAAACAAGAAATAATAGAAGCATCAGAACGTAAAAAACAGTTAGAATAGAAAAATGAATCTAGTTAGAATGGTGTGGTATAATGATATTGATAAATAATCATGATTAATCCTTTTGTTTCTATTTCTCTAGTCTTTCTTTTTCTATGATTTATTATTCTCTTTCATCCAATATCTGATGTCCATAAACAGTATTGAATTTATTTCTCCATTATGAACTGATTCCTGAAATATAGAATACAAAATACCTTAAACCAAAGAAGGTTCAACTACTCCAATGATTGTTTTGTATGGAGTAGAAGGAAGAAGACTGAATTATGGTTTCATTAAATCCATTATATTATCTACAAAATCACTTTCTTATTATCTCTAGACTTATTGTTTTATTTCTTCATCTGAATACACTGTCTAACCTTTCTATAATTTATCATTCTCTTTCTGATTCAATAGAATATCTCTCATTTCCTATTTATATTATTCTGTTTCTTTATAATCTTTATTACTCTTTTTAGAATAAACAATCTAACATTTCTTCTTTTAACAGTAATCGATTAAATACAGATTCTGAAGATTCTTAAGACTAATATCCTTTATATTTGAAAGTTCTTCAGTATTTCTAGTTTTCAAACAAAGATCTACTTTATCTATGGTTTTCTTAAAAAGAGGATGAGCAATGACTTTCTAATATTTATCTTGACATTCCTCTGATGAAATATTCAGAGCTATGAAATTAGGTTTAGAAATCTACAAAATATCATGTAAATCCATAAAACATTCAATATTTTTCTATTCGAATCCTTATAAATAGAAGAAAGACATTGTGGAATACAATAGTTTGATATTATCCTTTTTTGAGAGATCCTATTAGATTCTATAAACATCTTTTTTATTGAGTCCATTTATTTATTGACCTTAGAAAAACAATGCATAAATAGAATAACTGCCTATTCCTCCTAATGATAGTAAGATTGCATATTTTTCAGCGAGAGACATCAGTTTATTTGCTTATAACTTTTATAATTCAGATATTAAATATTTAATTCATAATTTAGTGACTATTTATTATGAATATTAATAATCATTTATGAGTAGATGGAACCCAAACCCAATTTCCTTTTTCAGATTCATCAATTATACATTATTATTGACACTTTTTACGATCTTTAAGGAAAATACTTCCAAATTCATTTTCACAACAAACCCAACAGAAACTTTCTTCTTCTTTACAATCTAACATCATTTATGCATCTTCTTTGAAATTGGCTTCACAATATTAACAAATTGCTTTTTCTTCTTTAACAGCACATAAACCCATATCTCCTCTCTTACGACTTTTAAGAACATCACCTGCTACAGAAGTTCTCAATGATTGAATCTTAGATAGAAAACCTTTCTTTCTCATTCCACTTAACCTTGCCATTTTTTCAAGTTATTATTTCTTTTGTTATCTCTTTTTGATAATCATACATTTGATTGAATCTTTGACTTCATCAATACTCTTCAACATTTCTACATTCTTATCTTCATCTGATTCCTTCATTTCCTCTTTTTCAGCTGAATTACCCAAACATTCCTAATCTCTCTTATATATCTTACCTTTTTGTTATTCAATTTCTCAAGTTATAAAGCTAATTCATTCTGTTCGTCTTTCTCTTTCTACTTCTGTTCCATTTCTAATAAATCTTCATATTTCATTTCTTTCTTAATAGCTTCTTCTGCCATCTATTGCATTTCTTTGAATTTATCTTTTAATAATGAATTATCTTAATGACTGTTCTTAGCTACTTCTTCTTCTTCAGCTGCTGCTTCTCCCTTTGCTTTATCTAATTCTCCTTATTTCAAATCCAACAATTCATCATTAAGTTCTTTTGGTGGTAGTTTCTTTCTACTTAATGCTTTAAAACAATTATTTTTGAAAAACTTGATATCTTCAACCCATTTCTATTTGATCTCCATTAATGGTTATTTAGCACTTCTCAATCCACACAGAATTATTGATAATGATGTAGCTTTATCTTTTATTTTGAAACATTCTTCTTCTTCTTTATATTCTTCTATTTCTATATGATTAAGAGGAACACTGAATACAGCTGAATTCAAATCCTTCCTCATGAATACTGAAAATGTACGATTATTCATTGTTGCTCTTCCAGGTAATCTTGGTTTCACTTAAAACTATTTCAATTGATCTTAAACTACTTCAATATCAGTGTCTTTCATTAAACACCTCTCATAAATCTAATATTAATCACTAACTCTTATTAATTTCACTTTTGGATCATTACTCTTTATTTTCTCTTTACCTGTTGCACCTGGTGGTAATCCTTCCCCTCCTTCTCCACCTTCTCCTTCTTCAACTGGGCATGGTTATTCATTACATGGTCTTGTTAATAAAGCTTCCCCTTCACATTCTTTACCTCCATTTTCAGCTGGTTTACATAATCTATGTAATGTCTATGTACCACCACCACAAGCCATAGTACAACTAGACCAATCTTACACTTAAACCCATTTCCCATCTACTTTCTTACCACCTTCTTTACCTTCTCCACCCTCTTTACCTTCTCCACCCTCTTTACCTTCTCCTCCCTCTTTACCTTCTCCTTCCTTACCTCCCTCTTTACCTTCTTTGGCTGGTTTTGGTGCATCTCCTGATGAATCATATCCTTTAATAACTGCATCTCCTTCCTCTTTGGGATCTCCTTACTACTACTAGACATTCTAATTTAATAAATCAATGGTCTATTTAGACTGAATAATATCATTCATCCATTTCTATTTGATTTCCATAGTATCAGCACATAATACATATTATTTCTTACCATTGACCATAAATGTCAACTTAAAACAAAAGCCTTCTTAGAAATTTCCAACTTCTTCAACTCCTCCTTTAGGTCCTTCTCTTACAGCAAGTAATTTCTTAACAGGCATACTCAATACACTACTGGTTAATTCTTGATTTCTATTAGCCAATACGAACATATATTCATTAGTAATCACAAAAAAGAAATGGAAAGGATCAGGAATAGACATTGGTCCAGATTCATCACTCACTTCATTTGGTGCTTAATCAAAAAAGTTATTATTTATAAAGAAGTCCATTTATTTAGGACCCATTGGATTCTATTCTACAAACTTCATCCAATTCCTAAGAATCAATGCAGGACCATTCTATATCTTCACATTTGTTTATGTTTTCAATTGATTCTGATTATTCAAATCCAGTCGATTCATAGATTTCTAATGATTCATACTCTTCAATCTCATTCTTGAAAACCCAAATTATTATTATTTAAGTCTTCTTAACTTCTATTGATTCTTTTATTCTTTCTGATTCTTTTTGTCTTTTGATTGTTCATCTATCTTCTTAATCAACTCATTCCTTTTCTACAACATCTGTTCAATTATATGAGAAGAATCAGAAGATTAGTCATTATCAGGTTTATTCAATTTATGTTTTGGATCTCTCTTCTACCTTTTGACTCTACGTTTATGACTGTCTATGAATTACAACACATATAAACATAATAATATGATGAACTTCATTGAATAATTATTGACAATTGAATTATATCTTGAATCTATACTACAAACTATTTAATCATGAATTAGGATTTACCATGGAATGATCTAAATGAAGAAGCTAAATCAATGATTGTATTGATCTCAACATATTTAGTTATAAAGAATCATTTATGTCAGTGGATTCAGTAGAACCAACTTTCCAGTGATCAAAATAGATGTCAAAAGAATCAATCTAAATCATGTATTTGATTCATTCCATTTAAGAAAGATATAAAAGAATGTTTTCTATAAGCATTCTGTTTCATTATCAATTACAGTAAGAAAATGAAAGAATGCAGTTAAGAACATAAGTTCATATTCATTTTAGAAAGTGATAGAATGAGTATGTTCAGTTTCCCTTTTAGTGTATTTGTATTTAATCAAATTAGACATTGAAAAGGGTCATTGATGTCACCAGTGAACAATATCCAAATCATCTGTATCGTTGTCTTATTCTGAATCCTTCTTCTTCTCTTTATATAGTTTGGAGTATAATTGATCTTTTCATCCATTCATCAAACAAACAGTAAGTCAAGATTGTAAAATACAAAGAGACATTATCTACTCTCTAAGATTACATTGACTAATAATAGATTGAAACTAGATATGGAGGAATGAATTCAACCCATTTCTATCCCAATATTCAGAATTATTCACAAAATGCATTAGATTAAGATTAACAAAATACTTTCAAATAATGTTACTTTATGTTTCTTCCATTTCTACTTTTTAATAAACAGAATATGGGATTCAAGAATGACTATTAATAATAATCAAGTAATTATCAAAGATTATTTAGATCTATTAAGAAGATAATCAGAAAATGAAATCATCTATTTATTTATTTAAATGAGTAATGAATATATATTGAAATAAACAGTAATCATGGTAATTGAATCCATACTTCATTTCTTCTTAGGAATGGAATAGTAAAAGGTCCATTATAAACAGCAACCTTCCAATTCAACTATTTGTAATTGATATTCTAATCATATACTCCATCTTTTGATAATTCATTCATCAATTGAGTCAACATTTGATTTGCTTTCTACTGATTACAACTCCATGTGAACTTCTTAACAGCTACCACATAATTCCCATCATTATGTACTCTCAATGCAGAATCATTTGGTTTAGGAGCTTATTCTACATCAGTGATATAATCAGGCAATACAAAATGCATTTCAGCATCATCATCATCATTTTCATTCTATTTTACATTTTCTACAAATACAGGAGTAGTCATTGCCATTTTCTATTCTTAAACATTCTATGCTTTGCCTATAACTCCAATATATCTAGCAAGAGGCATAAATCCTGGTTTCTATTTAGTAGAGTGATTACTAACTAATACGAATTATTCATATTATCTGATTTCATAGTTGTGATTATTAACATTCATTTAAGGATATTTCTAATTGAATTCAGTTTTGTCTATTCTATTATAAATTGGTTCTTTTAGTTTCTCCCCTCTTACTAAGAATTATATTAAAGCAATCATGTTTATAATTATTATATGTTTATAATTATTAGATGGATCATATATCAATTGTGATTAATAAAATATAAGAATGAGTGTCAGTTAAAATGAAGGGTTAATATCATTTAGTGATTACAACTATTATTAAACAGTGAAGAACTAGATGGAATATTTATAAATATTTGGATTAGATCATAAATAGATGTATGCATTACAAATAGAAAATGAAAACAAAATATTGAATGTTATTCTGTTATTCTATTTGAAAAATGAATTATAAAAAGGGAATGATGAGTTTGAGAAGATGATATTGAAACTGAGTCAGAAGATATATGATTTAGACAATACATATTGGGCAGACATATTTGAGAAAGGAATGAGAGAAGTATAGACTTATAGATCTAGTAATAGATTCAGAGACAAACTATACAACATTCAGTAAGAAGATACTATGAAGTTGATATTCTAATAATTCAAGAAAGATCCAGAATTCAATTAATCAGCCATCAAAATATTAAGAGAAGAATTAGTGGATTTCTTTTTCTAATTGGATACTGAATTATCTAGAATGATGTTAAGAGGCACTCCTATTGAAGATTTGATTAATGACTTCTAAAAGAAAGATTATGATAGATCAGATAAGACACAACTCTAAATATTATTAGACATTGGTTCATTGTTGATTAAGAGTAATATATTCGTAATCAATGAAGACAGACTGATGGCTGAAAAGAGATAAACTAATTATAATCACAATATTATCATTCATATCAGTCAGATGGGAGTTTATTTCATTTCAGATCAAGATAGTATCAAGTCATTTTCTATTTTGAGAGATAATCAATTATAAATCAAAAAGGAAAATAATAATTAATAGAATATGGAAAATAGTCACTATTTGAAAAGAGAGAATAGTTATTAATTAATTAAAGATAATTTTTTATCATCTAAGAAAGAATCTAATAATACTCAATAGTTTATAGAAAACAGTAATAAATTAAGTAAATTGAATAGTTTAGAAAATAGTAAACAACCTAATAATGTTTGGAATGATCATAAATCAGAAATACATCTTGATCAGACTGTAGAATAGTTCTATAACACAATGCTTGAATTCAATAAAGAAATAGATGAGAATTGTTAGAATCCATAGAAAGTGATCAGTTATAGGAAGACAATGAGTTATTAGAAAGTGAATCATAAAATAGAAGAGAATAGAAGTAGATCTATTTAGAAAAGAGTACTGATACAACCATCCATAGTCAGAGTTAACCCTCCACATGTCATCAACCAATATTAACATTACAATTATAACATTGGTTACAGAATACTATGATGAATATAAATATTATCATTATCATTATAATTATAATTATCATTATGCAGTTCCTCTTTCTAAGTTATTTTTAACCTGACTACTATACTGACTATAATATCTATCTAATTTCTTATTGAACACTCTATTCCTTTCATTAATATAAGTAACATCTTCATCTTCATAGACTCCTCTTCTTCTACTGAACTACTTCCTTTACTCTTTATCTTTTTCTAATTGATTCACCATATTATCAACTAACCTTTCATTGATCTATTCTACTTTAGGTTACTCTTTCATCTACTGTTCATAGGATGCATCATCAAATGGAATTGTACTGCATTTCTTCTTATAAGCTCTATATAAAGAGTCTTCATTGAATACATCCCATCCAAAAGTATTCTTCTTTACTTTCTTCTATAATTGTAATTCCTATTTCTATGCTGGATCATTCATAAAGTGTTAGTCTTTCCTTAATCCTCTTTTATGAAGTTAGAATTCAACCTAAGATTATCTTTCACTCTATTATTTCCTTTTCTATTCTTTCTAATATGATTCTGATTTCTATTCTTTCTCTTCAGCCTGTCTAGCTTATTCATTCATATTTGTAGCCTCATTTATTTTCAATTTCAACATATAAAGTCTCTTCTATTATTTGTCTTCCAATTATTGACTATTATTCTATTCAACAACTACTTATTCATCCTAATTCTATTAGTCATCCTATTAGATATCCTATTGAATATCCTAATTCTATTTAATATCTTAATTCTATTGAATATCTTAATTCTATTGATTATGATATGCCTTTTTACTTTTAACCTTTTCTTAGTTAATATTAGTAACATTCTAGATCTATAACTCAATATCTCTTTTGTGTTTTAAATAATTAGCAGCTCTATCTTCTTCATCTTTGATCCTGTTCTGAATCTAGACTTTCTACTACTACATTTATTAGAATATCTCTTTCTTGAATGGATCATATCTAAAGAAGTCTCTTGGATCATCAACCTCACCTGAATCAACAACTATGATTTTCATTTTAGGTCTATCATTGACATCAACTGGTGTTTTGGATATTTATCTGACAACCTGCATTCCTTCTATGACTTATCCAAAGACAACATGTTTACCATTCAAATGTGGACATGCCTTAAGAGTAATAAAGAACTGACTATTATTTGTGTTTCTACCACGATTAGCCATACTCAATAATCCAGCACATGCATGTCTTCTTTCAAAGTTCTCATCATTGAATGTCTACCCATAAATACTGTGACCACCTCTACCATCTCCATTAGTAATGTCACCACCTTAAATCACAAAACCATCTATTATTCTATGGAACTAAGTATTCAAATAATGTAATTTCTTTGTTTTTGATTCTAATCCAACTTATCCATATTCACCAGTACATATTCCTCTGAAGTTCTCACATGTCTTAGGAGTCAGATCACTGAATAGTTCAAATACTATTCTACCAGCAGGGTTATTCCCAATCGATATGTCTAAATAAACTTATGGAAACTTTCTATTCATTATTCTATCTAATCAATCTATATTCTATCATATATTCACATCAGATGGGTACTAGATACACTTATATATCATTGAATGTTCATAATATTACTAAACTAATCATATACAGACCAGTCAGTTGTTCCGTCTCTGACATAATTTATGATAAATCTATATTCTAATATAAATTGTGATTGTGATTGGTTTGGTTAAATATCAGTGGTTGACTTTTATAAACCAATTTATATCAATCAAATATATTAAATCTACTTGGGACACGTCTGA
>Ga0115008_10005795_pt1 | contig 10190 bp, 9 predicted proteins | sample FraStrMetagenome_FD_87164 | JGI IMG/M metagenome (GOLD analysis project Ga0115008, IMG submission 87164) | Marine eukaryotic phytoplankton communities from Arctic Ocean - Fram Strait ARC3M Metagenome | ecosystem: Environmental > Aquatic > Marine > Oceanic | place: Fram Strait | collected 2012-06-18
AAGACAATAGAAAGAATGAAAATGAACAGCTCAGCTGATTTTGCTAACTAAAAATACTCCCCACCTTCATTTTTGACATTCATAATCTTCGAAATATCAAGAAGAATGGGAATGAACATTTCAGCTGCACAGTGAACACTTTCTAAAACTGAAACACCTTCCCAATTTATATTTTTTCTTTTATAATCTTCCAAATTGATGTTCACAAAATTTGTAATATGAAAAGAAAATAAACTCGCTACTGTAGATGATGATAGTAATCGACGGTTGCGGCTATTTACGATTCCTCCTTGTCTAAATAACAGTATTCACCCAAATGAGAGCGGCCAAAACACGAGAAAATAAGTTGGGAGGAAGCATTCCATGAAATTATGAAATATGCTGGAACAAGGGGCTGGAGATTGATTGGACATCTGTCAGAAGACGTTCAATTCAGTTCTTCCTGATTTTCTAAAAACCGAAAAAGAATTTCTCATTTTTGACGAAAGAGCATATCAAAATTAACATAAAGAAAATGGAAGCAATCGCTAATTGAATAAACAGCTTTGCAGCAAAACTAGAATTCTGGATCAGAAAGAGCTGAAGAAAACGGATTTCTGAATTCTGTAGGAAACAGAAAAGCGCATTTGGTTTACGTTCAGCTGCGTGGAACATTCCAAGTTATGAAAAATAGATAATCGCTGAATTTCTGATAAGATAAAAGCAGAAACAAAGAAAATCCATATTCTTCAAGATTTTTACGCCAGTCCAGAATTTTGACAAAAAAAAATGAAAAATTCAATAGAAAAAATTAGAAAAATTCTTTCTTTTGGTTTTTGCAATCTTTCTAAAATTCAAAAAAGAAGTCGATTAACAGAAATTACTGACAATGATTTCCGAGCTGCCACAAATCCGTGGCGAAATTCTTTTTTCCAATGAATTGTGGCCAACCGGTGCGGTTTAATACAACGGCCTTGCCCGCAAAGAAGATTAAGGCCACTTTTTATTCGTGCTCGTTCTTTTTTGATGTGTAATAGATTGTCATAAATAACAACAAAGCGGTTTTAAATTTCAACTGTTCAATTCCGCTTAATTCAAAAGATTTTAGAAATGACGATTTCGCATTATTTCTACGTCGATCTTTCCGAATCCGGGGCTAAGTCGTGAGCTCAACCTTTTTCAGCTTCGAAAAATATTGAATAATTTTCTGTGAAAACGTGACGACACGCTGATTGCAAAAAATCTGCTGAATAATAATAACAAGGGCAATACAAAAGAATTTTGCGAAAATTTTCGTGAACCTGAATCGCGTATTTTTACACGAAACTTCGCCCCTCGCGCGTCTACCAGCATCTTACAGGTGTCTCAAAATTAAAAGGCCTGAGAGAGTCTTATTTTCTTCAAACAAGGGTATATTCAGAGACGCAATTAACAGAAATGCGAAAATGTTTAGATTTCGCAAGGCGAAAATCTTTCTAAAAAGATAAACGAAGAGTTCATTGTTGATGATTCGAAAAATTTCCGCGAGAAGTTCGGCACTCGCAAAATGTTCAAACTATTTGAAAAAACAAAACGTCTTCAAGAAATAAAGACAGTACTTCGAAACTCCAAAAATGCTTTCATAAGATTTGTCAGACAAGCTCGGCGCGATATCAAATCAAGCGAAGATTGCCAAAATGCCGCAACATCCCGCTTTCGGAAATAAATCTTCTTCTGGTGCCGAAAATTACGCTGGAAATGATATCTTATCATTTCGCTCGTATATTCGTCTATTTGTCTGCAAATTGAATAAAACACTCGCGATATAGAATTGATCCTTTTTGATACTTCAGAAGAAAGCACGCCCCTTATCGAGCGGATGGATTGGGAATAGTGCGGAAATGCTTTGCAGATAATTTGTTGCATTCGATAATTATTTACTATAAAATCATTGTGTAAAGTAAACATAATCAAGCAGAAAAATTATACACTTCAGTTTCGCTAAAAATGGCTGAGCGAAGCTAAGCTAAAAGGGCGAAGCGAAGCTTCGCTTCAAAAATAAAAATAAGAGATGTTTTGACGCGAAGCTTCGCTTCGCTCAGCCTTTTTTTTTAAATTCAATTTGACAAATAATTGGTCACTTTCCCCGCAAGGGTGAAGTTCATTTTGAACTTATCCTCATCCTTATTCAAACTTGAAAACGAAACATATTTACGAACCAGTCTCGGCTATTTTTAATATGTGTTCCGAGTTTACGAAAGAGCTTCGCTTTCTTTTGAAATCTGTTATATCAACAAGTGCCAGGCCTGCCACCGAAACATCTCAATCATCCCTTTTCTTTTTGAATCGGAACAAGAGCACTCACAGAGTTCGATGATAACAATTCGCTGAATTCTAAGTCTAAGATCAGCTTCCGCCGGAACCAGGCTTATGCTATGTTTCCTGTCTCGCTTGTTCAATTTTCCGTGAACTTGATTCAAAATATGGTTTTCCTTTAACAATTGCGGGTAAAATAATCAATTTGTTATCTACATTAATTTCGCTAAAAAGGTCTGAGCAAAGCGAAGCTAAAAGCGTGAAGCGAAGCTTCGCGTCAAAAATTTAAAATTGAAATATTTTGACGCGAAGCTTCGCTTCGCGCTTTTTTCTTCGCTTCGCTCAGCCATTTTTGTCAAATTTAATTTGACAATTAATTGTTCATTTTACCCGCTAACCCTTGCAAGGCTCGACTGTATATACATACTGTAGAATCAGCACCACTAAAAGGTCTAAAAGGCTATTATGACACGTTTGCTTGAAAAATGCGGGCAGCCTAATCTTTTAAAATCTGCCGTATTTGATCAGAACACTGGTCGGAACTCGATTTCCCACTGATGCGATTTGACTTAACCCGTTCAACCTTCACTCACTTTTTTCGTCATTCTTCAAAAACTTTTTAAATTAAAAAAAAGTCTGATCCTTTTAATTCTTCAGGGTAAATTTACCTTTAGTTTATTAAAACTAGCTTTGAAGATTTCCAACCATGTTATAAATCATAATCTTTGTGGTTGACTTTCAGATAATCTGATCAGTCAATTTTATTGCTTGGTTGAACTGCAAAATAAAAAGATAAGGCATTAAAATTGAGCAATTAGAACTATCAGGCGAAAAATAATGAATTTATGTTTAACACAAGTTCCGAAGTATTAATAAAATCAATTTCTGTATTTTCAGTTCACGCCAAGTCACGTTACTATGACCCCGCGAAACTCTTTGATTGAATTAAAGCTACTTATTTCAATTTTTTGATCTTTAAGATTTTCAAGTTTTCAAAACATTTTATAATTGAGATACGAAAAAAGTGATTTAAAACTTATATACTTTATTCACATAAAAGCTCATGCTTTGAAAAAACGAAAAAAATTAACCCTGATGTATCCATCACACGTCGCTTAACCCTTCTTCGTCGGTCATTTTATTCTTCAAAACGAGATTGCAGAAATTAATATTTTTTCTGACCTAGTTACAATAAAAAGTTCATTGTGTACGAGTCTGTAAATATTTACCAGATGAAAAATTACTGACAAACCTCAGCCGGGCTCACACGTTTATAAAACCTCAATACGGAGTACAAACGAAAAACGGCATGTCCGATACGCGAAAAACTCAGACACATGTTCCAACACTGCTAATCCCATCTGTAGCATTTTCGGAAAGACAAAAAATTTATCCGTCAGACGCGCGCATTTCTGCAGACCTTGTTGCTTTTTCATAAATATTTTGAGTTCAGAAAAGCTGAGTTTGCAGCAGAAATATTTGCGTTTTTTTCATTTTTCCAAAAAAATAAAAACGGTTTTTTGGAAGAAAGAAAACGATGTGTGGTTTCCGCCCCGCGAAGCAGCGCTGACCGGCACCACAGGAATCATCCTTTGCGGATCGTTCAGAAAAAATGGACTCGATTCTAGGAATTTAAATATTAGGTTCTAATTTATCGAAATCACGTTTAGAAGTAAGACCACGTGCTGCTGGAAATCAGATCTTCATTCTTCTGCGCGGATCATCCCTTGTTGATCTCGCGTATTGGGGATTAGCTAGCCTGATGCAACGGATTGACGTGGCGGAATGAAGTTGAAAATCAGCTTCTTTTCTTATCAAAAAGATTCCAAAGTCGACATTCCAGAACGGATTACAAGCAACATATTTACGCACAAGACAACGTGAATGAAATATTATCTTTTTGAACTTTAACTCTTGCGGGGAATGTGACCAATTAGTTGTCCACTTCAGTTTCGCTAAAAAAGGCTGAGCGAAGCGAAGCTAAAAGCGCGAAGCGAAGCTTCGCTTCAAAAATTAAATATTTAAATATTTTGACGCGAAGCTTCGCTTCGCCCTTTTAGCTTCGCTACGCTTAGCCATAGTAAGCGGATTTAAGTGTCAATAGAAAATGATTGGTCGTTTAACCAAATTTATTATACTAAAAATGCTTTTAGCAGATATAATATTTAACAAAAGAAAACAATGATCCGTCTTTTGACAAGTCTGAGCAGCAATCAGCGTTGATTTTATCGCATAGATTTAAGAACTCAGCAAGGCATTTCATAAAGGGCTTTAAAAATTCTGTCCAAGACGCTGTTTTTTCTGGATAATCTTCTCGGACATCGACTTTTCTTGACGTTCCTTTCGTGTCTTTCAAGCAACTTCTCAAATAAACGAATTTTCAAAATATGAATAATTTTACCTTTTTGCCGGTTTGAGCAAACAAGGAAATCCTTTTTTCTCGTCGATTTCAAATTCAAAACCGCTTTTTTCGACTCCGACAAAGTCCAAAATCTTCGCGAAACCCTCATTTGGATTGCTTATTGCAAGTTCTCCGTCCAAAATCAGAACGTTTTCTTTTCCAAGAATTTTTTGAAAAGGCTGAATTATATCAACGAATTCGCCAAATGTTCTAGCTTCGTTTTTCCGATGTTTGATCACGTCATTGAATATATAAATCTCGTTTTGCAGCGAAGTTTTATGATTTCGGACATTCATTGAGATCAACGAGAAAGCTCGCTTGATCGGATCGCACAAAATAACAATCACTTTCATTTTAGGATTCAAAGCTTTCATTGCTTTTGCTTCTGCAAGTCGTAATTCCATCATTTGCTCCTTCGATTTTGAAGCGTCGAGTTTTCTGCTCGATAAGGCGTACTGAGGAGAAGTTTCAATCAGAATCTCGTCTTCAGCGGCTGGTCTTAACTTCTTGAAATAATTGTTTTCAATTTTAGTTTTGAAATTTATGTCTTCTGAATTCTTATTTTGAAGTATTTCTTTGACAACAGCGTCATTATTGAAAAAGCGGGTTTCTCCGGCATTATAAATAACTGAAAACAATTTTTTAGAAATCTGGAGTAAAATTTCAAAAAAAATTTTTTTTGCAATTTTAAAAGCCCAAAATGATTTTTTTTTATTAAAAAAAATCAAGCTGACAAGAACCCATTTTTTGGGCTCTTAAATCGACTGAAACCATAAAAAAATTAAAATAATCTTTTTTTTTGAAAATTTTCTCTTTTTTTCTCCCCAATATACCACGTATTATAAACGTGAAATCTTACTTTGAGGATGGCAGTCTAAAAAGCTCAAGGAGCCAGTTCCACATTTCGCTATTCCGATTCCAATTACGTCTGGAGCTCGATAACGCTGGGTCAGATTCGAACTGCGAATAACGTACGGGCAGCTGTTGTGTTTCTGCACTTTTTCTGATTCTAAATTTTCCCGCACGATCTTCCTATTTTTAGCTTTGACGTTACTGAGAATGTACTCTTTTGGATTTTCTTCATATTTCCAAACTTCTTCAATATTTTCAAAATCTTGAGTAAGACTTAAATTTTCTCGCGTAACTGACTGTAAAAAGAATACCAGAATAAAGCAAAGTGGAAAAATTACTTTCACTGCTAAAAAGGAATGATCTGTGTTCATTTGAGATATTTTGTTTTGTGAAATTTCTTATAAAAAAGGACTTCAAAACACAGCGAGCGTAAATTCACTGGATGTTACCAAACACCATGTTTGACTTATGCTCGCCCTTTGGGCATTTTCTCATGGTTACTGATTTTTTTGCAGTAAACGGGGGAACTGAAAATGGCCGAATTTGGCTGGATCTAGCCAAATTCCGGCTTTTTTCTTCAGTAAAACGAGAGCTCCGCAGCCTTACGGAGATTTCTATAACCGAATTGCACACAGAAAAACTTTGATTAAAATATATATTTTTTTTTAATTTTTATCTTTTATAAAAAAAAATTGACAGATGATTACAAAATACAAAATTATTTTGGACAGTGAAGGCTTAGTAGAAAATAGTTGTGAATCCAGTGATCTTTGTTTTGCATTGCGGACAAGCACCTTCGTCCGTCATTTTGCAGGCGCACTGCATGCAAAAAGTATGCCCGCAGTTGAAGATTTTCTCGATGTGGTTTTTCATGAAAATTCGGCAATTTGGCAATTCAGATGGATTTTCTTAAAAATTATTTTTACAATTCTTTAAATTGTTATTTACCTTTATCATCCGTGTCCAAAATACGCCTCACTGCGAGCTTGAGCGTTTTATTTTCTTTTTTCAAATTTTTGACTTTCATGCGCAGTCGCCAGATCTTTTTCGCGAGCAGATGGCAAAAATCGTTCATTTTGCATTCTTTGGCAAACGCGCTCAGTTCCTCTTTGCTCTTGAAATTATCACTCATTTTTCTTTTCTGCCCTCTTCAAAATCTGTTTACCAAATTGAAACGATAATAACAAGACTAGCTCTAGAAAGCCCATATTCAGGCTGCCTGAGTTTGTGAAAAAATATTCAAATTCGAAAAATAATTCGCGAAATAATTTATCAAATATTCGAACTCTAAAAATAACTGTTGATTAAAACCATTTCTATGGGCAATCAGCTTTCTTGTGAACCTGCCCGCGACCAAGATGGACACCACTGAATTCATGTCAAAAATTTCGCGCGTTGCGAAAGAGATCTTAGAAATACGCAATTTCGTGGCACCCTTTCGCGGAAGCGCGAATAAGCGAAATTAGCGGCCTTCGGTTTCTTCTGCGTTTAGAGTGGCAAAAAAGGGGAAATGAGCTGATGACGACGAAATTGAGCGGCGAGCTTCCGATAGCTGCTCCGAAATAGTAGTTTTAAGAGAATTGTCTTGTTTAGATGACTGTTGGAACTGTTAGGTTTTGAGTAGATAAAAACGGTCTTTCAGTCTGTGTTTTTGTTTTGTTTATAAATTAACGGTTTATTCGTGTTGTCTGCATCCAGATGCCATAAGCCCTCGAGTAGATGCTCGTCTGAGGGTAAACCCTTGTTTTCTGACCGAGTTGATAAACTCAGGTGGAAAAAACTCAGAACTCAACTTACCAGATTCATTAACAAAAATATTTTTCGTGAACTTTGAAATAACGGTAATTTAAATTACTTATTTTCGAAGAATTCAGACATCACAAAAAGCTGACGGAAGTGCCTTCAAACTCTGTCGCAACAGTTCTAGCGACTCATCAAAGCGAGAACGCCCGAGCACCGGCGACAGGTTGGTATGGCATCTGTTCGATGATCAATGGATCATGTCTGAAATCAGAGCCGGAAAAGGCCTTTTTTCATTGAGCCTGAGCTCTTGTCAAGTGGATCATCCGCTCCCGATTTGACAGGTTGTTTTTTAAACGTTTCCTTTTTTGTTCTGTAGTTGCAGTTTTTCGTAGAAATTCTGGACTGCCAACCGCGCAGGATTGTGTACTTGAGGTTGAGATTAAACCGGACATCCTCGGGCAACTAGCTGCGGAGAATAGAAGCAGAGATCCACGACATAACAAACCAGTTTTGAAACAGATTTGATTTTCGAAAAGAAAATTTCGCAAATGGAAAAAAGAAAAAGTCTCGAAAATCCTATTTTTATCAACCGATATCTTTACGAAAAAGCGTTGCGTCACGCGGAAATCGAAAGTACCTGAAAAAGATCATTCTAAATCGAGCGGGGGCTCGGCCCGCGACCACCTGGGTCACCCCTCTCGCACCGGCTGGTTCATTTGACTCGTCATCCCTTCAAATGGAACATCGCATTACGGCATTAAAGATTCAGAGGAAACGATGTACGCAGTCACTCTCTAAATTATACTCCAAAAGGGCACTTCGGTTATTCTTCAAATGAGATTTATAAGGTCATCGTACGAAATCTATGCTTTCTTTATCACTGATAAATTATCAGTATATAACATGTGACAATTACACTTTTCTTCGATAACATCCGTTTTTCGGCGAGATTGTCCGGCGCACCGCAAAAGGATTCTTTTCCTCTTGAAGGAAGAACAAAACGTGGTAGTCCGAAAGTTTTCTATGAAGAAGAGCTCGGGTACTTGGTTTTAAACCCCCTCATTCCGGAGCGTGTTATGCCTTTTCTTCTAATTGTCGTTTTGTACAGTTTATCTCAAAATGTTATTTTTAAAAAATATCAGAAAAAAAAGTTTCAATTTGTGTTTCCGATTTTTCTAAATATTTCGAGTTAAGAGTTCCGTTCAAAAAGTGCAAGACTACTTGACACCGCGTAAACTAAGATGTAACGAAATTTATCGTGGATCAAATCTCAAATAAACTTTCGAAATGGAACGGTATATATTCACAGACTTGAAAGTATCGGCAAAATATTAGTGTGCCATATTATATCATGCGGACGGTTATGACTGGATATGACATTATCTTCGATAATTTATCTTAGATCTTCAGAGTCTAAAGGCGGTTTATTTTTCACATTCAATCATTATTAACTGAGTATTACTCTCATATACACTCATACAAAAATGACTAATATTTTTCATCTATTTCTAATATATAACATACAATCTAGTAACAGCGGAGAATGTGCCCTTTTTTAAATTTTCTGGAGCATGATGGACAATGATGAGCGCTCTCGCTTTTTAAAATCTTCAGTAAACATTTTTCGCAGTATTGGTGACCACACGTGGTTATTGTGCAATGCCAGTTATCAACTTGGTCGTAGTCTAAGAAAAACATTTTTCATAATCTTGCAAATCTACATACTTTCAAGACAGATATTGCAACTTGTGCTACTGCATCCTTCAGTGACTTCTTTCAATCCATCTATAAGCTTGAGCTGAGTAACGAAATTCTCCTCAGCGAGTCTTAGCTTCTGTTCGGCAGATTTTAGCTTTTCTGAAAAATTATGGACATGCTCAAGCGAGCTATTGAAATCAGCAGCAGTCCTTTCCACATTTCGTTGCGATATTGGGAAACTGTAGTTTACTGGATTATTTGCCTTGATAATTTCCAAATTATTTTCAAATGCATTGAGTATCGTCAAATGATTTGCGTTTATCTCCTTGACTGTCACCAAATCCATAGTAAGCTTGTCGCAATCGGTCTGTTTTGATTTTGTCTCTTCGTAGCTTGTTCTTAGTTTTTCCAGTGTCGCTTCATAAATCGAAACTTTATTCAACGTTTCTTCTTGAATATATCTGATCATTTCTCTTATTTTTATTTCTGAGTCATTGAAATCTTTTTCATATTCCATTTTGGAGAGATTGACTGAAAATGAGGAAAAGGAAGAGTTTGAATAATTAAACGTTAACGTGTTGATTTTACAAAATAAATATCAAGCCTGCTCAAGGCTCTTCAGAAAGACTTTATCATTTTAATTTTAGTTTTAAAAGTCTCCAGCATACGGATAATTCCTGTAAAAACACGTCTGATGACTTCCACATCATTTTCTAAAGCTGCGTTCCTAAGACGATCACTGATCACCTAGAAAAACATTCTTGCGGAAATTTGCCAGTTGCGCGCGCACTGATTCGAACCAATTACCAAATGTGAGTTTATTGAAATGATCTGATGAGAAGCTTCATAAACACGTTATGAAAATTTTAAGGCAGTGTATGTGTGCACATGAATTGATGGACTTTCGAGTCATTATTATGTAAATTTACAGAGCAGGCCTTCATAAAGCACGCGATTGCAAATTTTTGTATCAATCACAAAAATAATAAAAACGAAAATGGGTCTTTTTGGCGAAGGAAGGCTTCTGAAAGCCGCTGCTGTTGGTAAGTCATGACAAAATAACGCAAAAGTGTTAAAATAATCACTAAGCGGGAGTCGTCAAACACCGACAAGACAAGAAAGCAAGAGAACGCGAGAATTACGAAACAGAGAAACGAAGACAGCAGCAGGAAGCGGCTGATAAACAGTTCGAAGGTAAAAAGTGTACTAACAATTGTTTTCT
>Ga0115008_10005798_pt1 | contig 10188 bp, 15 predicted proteins | sample FraStrMetagenome_FD_87164 | JGI IMG/M metagenome (GOLD analysis project Ga0115008, IMG submission 87164) | Marine eukaryotic phytoplankton communities from Arctic Ocean - Fram Strait ARC3M Metagenome | ecosystem: Environmental > Aquatic > Marine > Oceanic | place: Fram Strait | collected...
AACGTAGCTAATGTGACTAATATGAATAGAATGTTCAATCTTGCTATAGATATGGATACGGATGTTAGTAGTTGGGATGTAGCTAACTTAATTAATATGGGAGGTATTTTCAAGAGTGCTGAAAATATGAATCCAAATCTTGGAGATTGGTCAGTAGAGTTTGTAAACAATTTAACAGATGCTTTTGCAGAATCAGGTATATCTTCAGAGAATTACGATAGTCTATTAATTGGTTGGAGTTCTCAAGCATTGATTAATGATGTGTATGTAGGTAGTATTCCTGCTGAGTATTGTGATGGAGCAGAAGGTAGAGAAATTATTGTAGGTACTTTAGGTTGGAATATTTCTGATTTAGGATTAGATTCTACTTGTGTAATGACTAACGTAGATTATATAGAAGATGATTTAATATCCGTTTATCCTAATCCTGCTACTGATGTACTTTACATTGATTCTAATGTTTCTAGCGCAGAGGTATTCAGTTTGCTAGGTAACAAGGTTATAGATGTATACGATACTAATGTAATAGATGTGAGTGGTCTAGCTAATGGTACTTATGTAATTATAGTGACAGATGGAGAAACTAAGTCTAGGAGCAAGTTCATTAAACAGTAGCCAATAAATAAATAAAGATAATTAGAATAGAATTTGACAATGCGAGATATTTGTTTTATGTTTGCATTCAAGATAACAATATTACTAAACATTTTTAAAAAAATTTATGAGGAAAATCGAAATTATTATGGGGCTGATGCTTAGCTCTATTGTATTATTTGGACAATGTCCAACAAACCAAGATTGTGTTGATTACACTATAGAAATAAATCTTGATGAAGTACCATCTTGTATAAGTGGAGATCAGTTTTATTCACAAGGAGACTTAGACAATAATTCAGATTGTGAAGATTCTAATGGGGACAATTGTTTCCGTTGGGTCCTATACAGACCTACAGGTAGTGACATAGTTAGTGTTACTGCTGATCTAGGAAAGGGGAGCAATTGCAATGGGGAGGTAAATACTATATACTCTTATAATGATGGTTGTATAGATCATGGGAGTAGTGGTTCTCAAAATGTTGTGACATTTGAATTTGGTACATCCGATACGTTGACTATATGGATATGTGATCAGTCTAGTGCAAAGGTGTCTCTCTGTAATCTTTGTGTTAATCATTCTACCTTGCCAGTTGATTTAGTTTACTTTAGGGCTAGGAATACATTCAAGAATGAGGTATCCTTTGATTGGGCTACAGCACAAGAGTTTAACAATGACTTTTTTATAATTGAGAAGTCTGATGATTTAAAGAAGTGGGAGATCATATGTGAAATTAATGCTTCTTCTTTTCCAAACCAAGATAATGCATACTCTTATATACATACTCAAAATGAATCAGGGGATATGTACTACAGATTATCTCAAATTGACTTGGATGGCTATGTGAATACTTTTTACAAGAGGACAGTTTCATGTAGGATAGATACTAAGGCTGATGTAAAGAGGGCAATGAGATACGGAGTTTGGTATGATTTAGTTGGAAGATCAATAAACAGACATGAGAAGGGTTTGTACTTAGTTAGGTACAAAAGAAGGGTCTATAAAATATATAGATAAAAATAAATTAAAAATAAACAGTAAAAAACTTGACATTACCAATTATTTGTTTTATATTTGTAATTCAAGAAAAGATTTAACAACATTATTTAATAACAAAATTTTTTATTATGACAATCTACAATCAGCTAGATTTTAAAACAAGCAGACTCTACGAATACTCAAAGACTGAAAAGGAGGGTTTCGATGAGCACGTTAATACTGTAGGAACAAAATCCTACCGTAGATATCAAAATTCAGGAGTTACAGGTACGTTGGCTAATGTATCAGTAAAGGAATCTAAAATCGGAGACCAACTGAACGTTACTCTTAGAGATGAAGATGGTAACTATTTACAGAATCAATTTAGCCTATATGACCAAAATGGTTTTGTAGATAATAATTTCTGTGAAGACATTATATCTAAGCTAAGAAATATGAAGAAGGGTGAGGTATATACTATCTACACTTGGATATTATCTCCTGAAGATCAAAGGTCTTATGACGAAGATACTCCAGGTAGAGAAGTAAGAGCAAAGTACTACGACAGAAGAGGAGTTAGTATTAAGTCTAACGGAGAGAGAGTTGATAGCTACATTAAGTTTGAGACAGATGATAGACCATTCGTAGAAGGTGGTAATGTTAGTCCAAAGATTCTATGGGTAGAGAATAGAGCTAAGCCAGGAAAGAAGAAGAAGTCTGCTGCAAGTAGTGAGAAGAGGTCTGATTTCTTTATTACAGAGTTGATGAATGCGGTTGATGGGCATTTAGCTTATGATGATACTAAGGCTGCTGCAACTGCTGCTGCTGATGTTCATCCATCTAGTGCTGCTATGAATTCATTCTCAGGACCAACTGAAGATTTTGAGGATTTACCATTCTAGTATATAATACTATTTTATAACAATAAAAACAATGAATTTAGATGGGTAGTATGACAGATAGGTACAATGATCTGCAAGAACTATTAAGACTAGAGGAGCAGGAGGCTAAGTTGCCTCCTGTTAATCAAGTTAAGAATACTGAGTACTTGCAGAAAGGTGTAGAGAATATGAGTAGTGATAATTTTGGAGATTTTGTATCAGCTATACTAGGAATAGACGAAAGGGATGTACCTTATTCCATTGGCAATATTAATGATTCTGACGAGGCTTACAAAGAGGTTGATGGTAAGGTATCTTACGAAGAAATCTATTGGGGTCACATAGAGAACATGAGTAATAGGATGGATGCAAATGATAAGTATCCAAAGAACAATTGGAAGAAGAGTTTAGATGAGAGGTTATTGGCTTTAGCTATAATTAGACACGCTAAGAAGATACTAGAACCTGAAGAGGGCGATCCTGAAACAATTTTAGAACATTTTACAGCTATAGGAACAAACAGTATGATGGCTTCTTATATCTGTGCTAACAAAAAATAATTATGGAAAGTAAAGATGTAGTAATACCTTTGTCTTATGATGCTTATGGATATAAGTATAAGTTGAATAAGTCTGAAAGGATAGCAGATAGTAATAGTGGTGTAGTTCAGTATAAAGCATTATACTCTTCTAGTGTAGAAGGTATGGGTAGACTTATTTACGAGGTTCTTATAATAAGAATAACTAAGGGTAATGAGTTTCTTAGAGAGAATACTGAGAAGTTCTATGCTCGTCTACCATCTCCATCAAAGTGGGGTTTGTTTGGTTGGTCTCCCACATCTTTGAGTAAGGCTAATGATAAGTATGAATCTTTAAACTAATTTTATGAAAAGTAGAGTAGATTACAATTGCGAAGATGATGAGTTATACAAGTATTCTATCTCTCAGTTAAAGAGAGTTGCAGACCATTGGCTTAGAAGGTTTTTGATTAGTAAGTCTAAGGCATCAAACGATGGGCGTTTGGTTTGTTTCTTAACAGATAGAGTGTACGAAGAAAGTGATTTACACGTAGCTCATTTATTTCAAAGAGGTATTATGTCTCTTAGGTACAATGAGTATAATTGTAACTTAATTAATAAGTGGTCTAATACTTTTGATGATCAGATATATAATAGAGAGTTGTATGGCAAGGGTGTTACTAAGCACATATTTGAATACACTAATAAATTTATATCGGAGTTTGGTTTAGATGCTTACGAAGAGTTACAAGATGCTAGTGATGATATAATATATCGTGATAAAGATGATTATGTTGATTTGGTATTAGAGTTCAGAGGATGTATAAAATAAATATTTAAAAAAAATAAACACAAATATGGGAGGAATTAACGATGTATTAAAAAAATTAAACAAGAGCAGAGACGAAGGAGATAAGATAGCTTTGCTAAAGAATATGCCTGAAGATTTCCTAGAGAAGGGTTTCATAAGCACATCTTCTCCTTACTTGGATTACAGATGTAAGGGTCATTCTAGGACAGGTATGTCTTTGATAACAGGATGGGAATCTGTAGCTAAGTCTAGTTTGCTGCTGTGTGCTATTAAGGAGGCTCAGAATAAGTTTCCTGATAAGACTCCTGTAGTTTTTGATGGAGAGGGTTCTATCAATGCAAATTACATGACTAGGATGGGAGTGGATATGGATAACCTAGTAATCATTAAAGAGAAGCGTTTGGAAACAGTACTAGACCAAGCAGAGGCTTTCTCTAAAGCTGATGATGTTTCTTTAATAGGATTTGATTCTGTTAAGTCTTTCTATAGTTCTATTGATGAGCAGAAGACTGCTGAAGAATATTCTATAGGTGGGACAGCTAAGAGATGGAATACTAGGATGCCTATTATATCTTCTAACTGTTACAGAAGAGGTATACCAATAATCCTTATTCATCAATGGAGGAAAGATCCTGGTGCTATGTATGGAGATGGTAAGGTATTGTCAGGAGGTCTTTGGATTAAGTATATGCCTGACTTTCATGTAGACATAACAAAGAAGGATTTGATAAGAGATGAGAAGAAGAATGTTATTGGTCACGTTATGGGAGTTCGTATAAAGAAGTCTAAGCATACTGCGTATGATCCAAAAGATTTGTTTGAATTGAACTTTTATTATGATTATGGGTTTAATGAAGTAGATGAGTATGCTTCTATTTTTATAGAAGAAGGTTTCATAGAGCAGAAAGGTGGTTGGTTCTATTTTGATAACGGAGAGAAAGTTCAAGGTAAGAGTTCAGTTATTACTTTCTTAAAGGACAACATAGAATATTTTGAAATACTAAAAACTAGATTATCATAATGGGATTAGAAGAGATATTACAAGCATTCGATGATTTGAAATTATCCTTTAGGCATCATACTAATCATGGGGACATGACTAATAAAAATGCTCTTATAGAATTTCAAGGTAAGTTCATTGATCTGAAGACTGAGATAAGACCACATAAGAATAGTATCTATCGTGAGTTTAGAAAGCGTACAGACAAGAACGCTACTGCTATCAAAGCTAGGATTGCTAACGCTATAGCCAATGGTACATTTGAGGAGTTTGAGAAAGCTTCCTTTAGTAAGGCTAGAGAATTAGCTGCTGCATCATCAGCATACGAAACTTTCCTAGACCAAAGACAGTTCTATGAGACTAGTTATTATAACTTAGTTGATTTAAGAGAGGACATATATTCATACATAAACGAGATTAAAGATAGAATTAAGAATTAATGGAGAAGCTAGATAAATTATTACAAGAGGTACAAGAAGTGAAAGTGTCGTATAAGAAGTTGAGGGGTAATGCAATCATCCCATTCGCTGCTACTAAGTTAAGTGGTGGGTGGGATGTAACCGCATCAGACATAGAGCAAGTAGAAAATGATTTAGTTATTGTAAGGCTAGGATTAGCTATGCAGCCAACAGAAGGTTACAGACTCATGTTCAGTCCTAGAAGTTCTTTTACTAAGCACAATTGGGTACTACAGAATAGTCCTGCTCTTGGTGATGCTGATTACTTGGGAGAGTATATGCTCAAGTTCAGAGCTATACCTATAGGAGGTTCAGTATATGGTGGTTCTTTTAGATACGAAGAATTTCCTTATGCTGTTGGAGATAGATGTGCACAGATGTACTTAGAGAAAATAATCTATCCAAATTTCGTAGAGGTTGAAGAGTTCGAAAATCATACAGATAGAGTAGGAGGTTTCGGTAGTACAAATATATAACTAAACAAAACAAACAAATGAAAACTAAACAAAAAGACATATTCGATTCAAGGACAAATTTCATGCCGTATGATTATCCTGATTTGATTCCATATGCAGATGCTATAAACAAATCCTATTGGATAGTGTCGGAGTATAACTTTACTAAAGATGTACAAGACTTTAGAACTAAGCTTACGGATACAGAGAGATCAATAATAGAGAGGTCTATGTTGGCTATATCTCAGATAGAGGTATCTGTTAAAAACTATTGGGCTAAGTTGTACGATAGATTACCTAAGCCTGAAGTTGCTATAGTGGGTATGACATTTGCTGAGAGCGAGGTTCGCCACAGTCGTGCATATTCTGAGCTACTTAGAGTTCTAGGATTACAGGATAGCTTTGAAGACCTTATGGAAGTTCCTGCGATTAAAGGTAGAGTTAAGTATCTTAAGAAATATTTAGATGGCACAAGAGCAAGGGATAACAGAGTGTATACTAAATCAATTATATTATTCTCTTCTTTTATTGAGCACGTTAGTTTGTTTAGTCAGTTCTTAATTATAATGGCTTTCAATAAAGACAAGAATGTTCTTAGTGGTATGAGTAATGTAGTAGAGGCTACATCTTTAGAAGAAGAAGTTCATGGAGATTTTGGTGCACATCTAGTTAGTATAATAAAGAGAGAGAATCCTGAGTGGTTCGATGATGAAATGACTGATATGATTCAGTCGGCTTGTAGGAAAGCTTACGAAGCTGAGTGTGAGTTGGTAGATTGGATATACGAAAAGGGTGAGCTAGAGTTCTTACCAAAGGAAAGTGTGAAGGAGTTCATCAAGAACAGATTCAATATGGTTTTAGAGAAGGGTGACTTTCCTCCTATATTTGATGTAGACGAATCACTACTAGGTTGTACTGATTGGTTCGAAGTTCAATTGAGGAGTTCTAAAGAAGATGATTTCTTTTATAAGGTTCCTGTTTCTTACACTAAAGGTAGTCAGTCAATTACTGAAGACGATTTATTCTAAATATAATAAAGTAAATAATATGGAAAGATTAGATAAATTTAATTGGCTGAATCAAGATTCTAGGAAGTTTCTTTCTAGGGGCTATTTAGCTGATGGTGTTACTGCTGAGCAGAGAGTGTCTCAGATATGTGATACGTCAGAGAATATATTAGGTATAAGTGGATTTAGTGATAAGCTATATGATTATGCTTCTAGGGGTTGGATATCTTTTTCTTCTCCTGTGTGGTCTAACTTTGGATTAAAGGCTTTACCTATAAGTTGTTTTGGATCATATACAGAGGATACTCTAGAAAGTATATTATCTACTAACAAGGAGATAGGTATGATGTCTAAGTACGGAGGTGGTACATCTTTATACTTAGGGGACATAAGACCTAGAGGAAGTGCAATATCTACAGGTGGAGTATCAGATGGACCTGTTCACTTTGCTAAGATTACAGATACAATAATAGATACTTGTAAGCAATCAGAAACTAGGAGAGGAAACTGTGCAGTAACTTTACCTATCGGTCATCCTGACATTCTAGAGTTTCTAACTATCAAGCACGAAGGTAGTCCTATACAGAACTTACAATTTGGAGTTACTGTGAAAGATGATTGGATGCAAGAGATGATTGATGGAGATAAGAGTAAGCGTAAGATTTGGGCGAAGGTAATAAAGTCTAGAAGTGATATAGGGTTTCCTTATATAATGTTTGTAGATAATGCTAATAATGCTGCACCTGAATGTTATGAGAAGTATGGTAAGACTATTAAGGCTAGTAATTTATGTCAAGAGATTATGCTTTCAAGTGATGCTGAAACATCTTTTGTGTGCTGCCTAAGTAGTGTTAATCTTTTACACTATGAAGATTGGAGAAACACAGACTTTATAGAGACTATGATATACTTTCTAGATTCTGTTATGTCTGAGTTTATATCTAAGGCTAGGTCTTATCCAAGTATGGAAAGAGCAGTTAAGTTTGCTGAGGAGCAGAGAGCGTTGGGTCTAGGTGTATTAGGTTACCATTCTATGTTACAGTCTAAGGGGATACCAATAGAATCAATGGAGGCTAAGTATTTGAATAGTTCTATATTTAAGAACATTAGGGTTAAGGCTGATTTAGCTACAGAAGAGTTGGGTAAGATGTTTGGTGTACCTTTAATGTTACAAGGTACTAACAGAAGGAATGTAACTACAATGGCTATAGCTCCAACAAAGTCTAGTTCTTTTATACTAGGTCAAGTTTCTATGGGTATAGAACCTATCAAGTCTAATTACTTTATTAAGGATTTAGCTAAGATAAAAGTTGTATATAAGAATCCTTATCTAGAGGCTGTATTAGTTCAGCACGATAAAGATGACAAAGATACTTGGAAATCTATATTGGATAAGGATGGTAGTGTTCAACATTTAAAGTTCTTGACTGACAGAGAGAGATTAACATTCAAGACATTCATGGAGATTAGTCCGATGGAACTTGTACAGCAAAATGCTGCTAGACAAAAGTCTATAGATCAAGGTATCAGTTTTAATTTAGCAATACATCCTGATACTCCTGCAAAGGATATAAATAAACTTTATATTACTGCATGGGAGTTAGGTATAAAATCTTTATATTATCAGATTAGTGAAAATAGTGCTCAGAGTTTTTCTCGTGATGTCTTAAATTGCGTGGCTTGTGAGTAAGGAGTAAGTGTAAATAATGTTTAGTTATTTGTTTAGGGAACCTACATTAAAGATTAATTTCTTTTTTGTGGGTTTTTTTTGTTTAAATACTTGCATATGTCAATTATTTGTTTTACATTTACATAAAGAAACAATTTAGTATTACTTAAAATTAAAAAAATGACAAGAATAGGAGAGTTAGACAGCAAGATAGTGTACCATCGTGCAAGTTTAGATAAGATAGATTCAGAGTTACTTAGGCTAGAAGAAGAGAAGCATAGAATTCTAGAAGCAGTTAAAGAGGCTCATGATAAAATAGATGACATATTATCAGAAAATAGATAAATTAATAAACTTTAAACGTAATAAAAATGTTAGAACAAATAGTAGAAAAGTATTCAGACGAAGATATTTTAAAAGCAGATGGATTTGATGATGCTGTGATTGGTGTATGTGAACAATTTGATAGTCCACCTAGATTAGTATACTCTGTATCCAAGTGCATAGAAATATTAATGGAAGACATGGATGGATTTGAAGCAATGGAGTATTTTGATTACAATGTAAGTGGTGCTTATGTAGGAGAGAAGACCCCAATTTGGTGCTGGGATTTAGAATATTAAATTATTTTAAAAATAAGTGCTAAATAATTTGGAGTATCCAATATAGTGTTGTATATTTGCACTATAGAAATTAATTACTAACAATTTAAATTAAAATTATGAAAGAGGGGGTCAAGAGAACTGTAATTGTATTAGACTATGATGATGGGCATGATATGGATTTTCCTGAATATGGTAACATATCTGCTGCATATTGGTTTGATACATTGAAACATCTAACTGAAGAGGAGTTGGATTTGGTAAATGAGAATATGGATAGATATATTATAGATGGAGATATAATAGATGATTTAATGGGGAGTATATAAATAATATAACATGAACAAAAAAGAATATACAGAATTTTACAATAATTACAAAAACTACGTTACCAATTTTCTAAAAAAGAAAGGTCGTGGGTCAGACAAAGTATCAGATCAAGATGTGCATGACATAGTCTCAACTGTATTTATAAAGATATATAAGAGTGTCTGTGTGGACAAATCTGTTGTTATGGAGGATCATAAGAAGTACGTCACAGTAGTCGCTAGACACACATACATTGACTACATACGTAGCATTAAAGCCTCTAGGAATATAAGGTCAAAGATGACATCTTTAGATGGTTTGGTTGTTCCATATAACGTCACTGCAGTAGTAGATAATTCAATGGGATATAAAGAAGAAATGCTAAAAGCTATGGAAGAATATCCTTGTGAATTAATTAAATTGAGAATGGAGGGTAATACTATGAATCAGATTTGCGCTATGAAGGACTTGACCTACGCTACAGTAAAATTCAGAGTAGAAAGGTCTAAGAAGAGAATAAGAGAAAATTATAAAAAAAGTAACGCATAATGATAACTAAGAAAGAGGTTAACGCAAGAATTAAACAAGCAAGAGAGGATGTTGATTTAGATTTAGTTATAATGCTAGAGCACTACCATCAACTAAGATTTAATTGGATACCACAAGTTAAGAAGAGATTTCTAGAACCTAATAGTAATGGAGATTTCACACCACACCAATGCCAGCTAAAAGAAAGTGCAGTAAAGGATTGGATAAAGAAGTATAGAACAATAAGATAAATATGAGGAAACTAATAATAATACTAATACTTTGCCTACCTATGCTGTGCAATGCTCAGTTCAACAAGAATCTATGGAAAGTATCTTTGGTTCAAGGGATATCAGGATTCGCTGATGGGACAAATCA
>Ga0115008_10005804_pt1 | contig 10181 bp, 6 predicted proteins | sample FraStrMetagenome_FD_87164 | JGI IMG/M metagenome (GOLD analysis project Ga0115008, IMG submission 87164) | Marine eukaryotic phytoplankton communities from Arctic Ocean - Fram Strait ARC3M Metagenome | ecosystem: Environmental > Aquatic > Marine > Oceanic | place: Fram Strait | collected 2012-06-18
GCGCGCTGATAAAAAACATCGCGCCCATTCACCTCATGGCATTGACCACTGGCATACCATTGCTCAACTGATATCATTTATCGGTTCCATCTATTATTGTCTTTAGCTAATAAAGCCATTCCTTACTGACCCCAACTTCACCGCCAACCACAGCACTTTTTAAATTTTTTCTCACTACCACAATGACAAGGCTCATTCCTATCAGGCATTTTCTCTACTTTAACAGTGCTAACTTTGCTCAGCGCCATGGTTAACTCACCAATCGACTCAACAGCGCCCTCACTATTATCAATAGTTATCTCTGCATATAACTCAGCCTCAGCGACTAAAGCTTCAACTTCCTGCATCCTGTCATTATTTGTCACTACTAAAGCCAACGGGTATTTCTTACTGCCGGGTTTATGGCTCGCCTTAGTTTGGAAACCTGGAGTCTTATGATCTTGCCGAGCATTCTGACGGCCTTTGAAAAAAAACTTATCTGACATGGATTATTCCTATCGGTACAAACATTAAAATATTAAAAAAATCAGGGGTTATGGCACTTAATAAAGTCACCTGCTTATTAAGACATCTAACATAATGTCTTATGCACAACGGCCAGCCCATCAAAGAGTCTTGCGGCATACTCATGTTAATTAAACAATAAATTGGAAGATAACCCAGCAGGGGCGTTATTATCGCACAGGCTATAACGTAAATGGGGTAAGACTATTCCTACCTTTTTTATTCTTACTCACTCAACAATGATTTAACCGCTCTTTGCCAACCAGCATAAAGTGCATCGGCCTCACTCTCTGCCATCACCGGCATATAATCATGCTGTTTTTGCCACACGCGCTCAATATCCTCTATACCAGAAAATACACCAGCGCCTATACCCGCCAAACTCGCAGCACCCCATGCCGTTGCTTCTGTTACCGCAGGCACTTCAATTTCTGTTTGTAATATATCGGCTAAAAACTGACAGACAAATTTATTCGCGACTAAACCACCGTCCGCACGAATCACCGCAGGCATTGCATCTATATCGGCAACCATAGCTGCTACTAAATCGCGTGTTTGATAGGCCTGCGCCTCTAATGCAGCGCGGGCAATATGCGCCGAGGTGGTATCGCGCCCTAAACCCATAATCGCACCGCGAATATCTGGCCGCCAATACGGTGCACCTAATCCCGTTAATGCCGGAACAAAATAAACACCATCATTGCCCATAATACTTTGTGCCATAGTTTCACTGGCATTGGCATTCTCAAACAAGGCTAAGCCATCACGCAGCCATTGAATAGCTGCGCCAGCAATAAAGATTGAACCCTCTAACGCATACGCTGTGCTGCCATTTAATTGATAGCCAATGGTAGTGACTAAACGATGCTTTGAGGCAATGGGCTCAGCCCCTACATTCATTAACATAAAACAGCCAGTGCCATAGGTTGATTTAAGCATGCCTTTGTTAAAACAGGCCTGTCCTACTAACGCTGCTTGTTGATCACCAATCATGGCGCATACAGGTAAATCAGCGCCAAGCAAGGATGCCGCCGCTACGCCAAAATCAGAAACGTTATCATGCACCTCGGGCAGCATGCTTCGCGGTATATTAAACAGGGTGAGCAGTTCGTTATCCCAATCGACGGTGGCAATATTTAGTAATAGTGTACGTGAGGCATTAGTGGCATCGGTGGCATGTACTTTCCCTTTGGTTAAGCGCCACAATAAAAAGGTATCGATGGTGCCAAACAATAACTGCCCTGCTTCCGCTCGCTCTCGTGCACCTTTTACGTTATCTAATATCCATGCAATTTTTGTGGCCGAAAAATAGGGATCAAGTAATAAACCAGTTTTAGCTGACACCTCGGCTTCTTTACCTTGTGTTATTAACTGCTCACATACATCGGCTGTACGACGGTCTTGCCATACTATGGCGTTGTAAACAGGCATGCCGGTTTGCTTATCCCAAACAACGGTGGTTTCACGTTGATTAGTAATACCAATGGCCACAGTGTCTTTTAATGCGGTGGGAATTGCCTGCAGAACATCACGGCACATTTGCAAGGTATCTTGCCATAGGGCTTCGGGATCTTGCTCTACCCAACCTGACTGCGGATAGCTTAGGGTTAACTCTTTCTGGCGGACGGCTTCTATTTTACCCTGCGTGTTAAATAAAATGGCACGCGAGCTTGTAGTGCCTTGATCAATAGCTAAGAGCAATGGCTTATTTGACTGTGTCATCAATACGCTTCCTTTTTGCAGGTCGTTATTTATAGATCATCACTGACAAACATCATTCATATGAATATTTTTGGATAATGCATTCACTCAAAGCGAATATAGCCGGCTAATCTATTATTGTATGCATTTATAACCGACATGGTTAACTATCTATGAGCTCTTCTTTTATAAGCTTCTCTTTATATAAATATTGAGCCCTTCTATATATACCTTTATATATTTCTGTTTAATCTTACCTTGAGCCACCTCATTAGCCGAACATCATCGCTCCTAATGACACCATTAGCTTTTCAACTTACGTAAAAAAACTGGTCTTAAAATAGCCAAAAGTAATGAAAAAAAATCAATCGATTCGATTTTATCTGTATGGTTTAAATTGGAATAAAAAGAATTATTTTAATTCGAAAATAGTTTTATAACCGTTTTGTCATAGTTTTTTTAGCCCGTCACATTAGCCGTCTTTGCCTTAAGGTTAGTAGCCGCACACAATAAAAGTTATCCACAGGTAATTAACAGCTAAAGCCTTGTGTTTTGCTATTGCAAAATTGGCTCGACCGCACTATCTTGTACCTCCGGTGCTCGCCGACCCCAACATGTAGGGTTTTTGAGGTTTTTAGCGATAAAACGCATAGGCAAGCGGCGCACATTACTAAAGACGAGAACGCCATAGGCTACTGAACAGTTAAAAAGCGCCAAAACGATCAATTTAGCACCAAGATCGACGCTTTTGTCTACTTATTAGCCGATAAATTTGATACTCATTTAAAGAGCATCAAAAAAAGAAATACACAGGCCAGTCAATTTTTTGACTCGCCCAAAAGCAGTAAATTGAACACAGCTCAATTAAAAACAAACATAAATAAAAATATTATTTAAACATCAGACTGAGGAGTCAACATGCAACAAACTGAGGCCAATACTTCGAGCCCAGCCCAAAGTAGCCCAACGGCTACGGCATCCATTAATTCAGATACCATTGATATGACAGCAACAGCACCTGGCCAAATACGTGTAATTAAACGTAATGGCACGGTTGTGACTTATGATGTCAGCAAAATCAGTGTCGCTATTACTAAAGCGTTCTTAGCTGTTGAAGGCGGAACTGCAGCGGCATCTAATCGTATTCACGAAACGGTTGCGCAATTAACCGAACAGATTACGGCTATATTTAAACGCCGCATGCCTTCTGGCGGCACTATTCATATTGAAGACATTCAGGATCAGGTGGAATTAGCCCTGATGCGCAGTGGCGACCAAAAAGTGGCTCGCGACTATGTACTTTACCGCGATCAACGCTCACAACTACGTGCTGAGAAGCTGCAAGCCGAAGCGCTTCCTGAAACCAGCATTAATGTTGTTTTAGAAGATGGCACTAAACAGCCACTTGATATGAAGCGCCTTCACACAATTGTGAATGAAGCCTGCCAAGACCTTGAAGACGTAAGCGCGGCATTAATTCTTGATGAAGCCCTTAAAAACTTATATGACGGTGTGTCATACAGTGAAGTGAATACTTCTTTAGTGATGACAGCTCGAACCATGGTTGAGCGCGATCCAAACTACAGCTATGTTACTGCACGCTTGTTAATGGATACTATTCGAAGCGAAGCACTGAAGTTTTTAGGCGTAGCTAACGCAGCAACTCAATCAGAAATGCAAGCGCTTTATGGTAAGGCCTTAGCGTCATACATTACTAAAGGTATTGAGTTTGAGTTACTTGCACCTGAACTAGCCAACTTCGATCTTGTTCGTCTTGGCGAAGCATTAAATGCTAACCGCGATTTACAGTTTACTTATCTTGGTCTGCAAACACTTTATGACCGTTACTTTATTCATAAAAATGACATTCGTTTTGAATTACCACAAGTATTCTTTATGCGCATAGCCATGGGCCTTGCTGCACAAGAAGAAGATAAAAACGGTCGCGCTATCGAATTCTATAACTTGTTATCATCATTCGACTACATGAGCTCTACACCGACATTGTTTAATGCCGGCACACTGCGTCCTCAGTTGTCTTCATGCTACCTCACCACTGTGCCAGATAACCTGGACGGCATTTATAATGCCATTCATGATAACGCGATGTTATCGAAATGGGCTGGCGGCTTAGGTAATGACTGGACTCCAGTTCGCGCATTAGGTGCCTACATTAAAGGTACTAACGGTAAATCTCAGGGTGTTGTGCCATTTTTGAAAGTGGTTAACGATACTGCTGTTGCCGTTAACCAAGGTGGTAAGCGTAAGGGAGCCGTTTGTGCTTACTTAGAAAGCTGGCATCTTGATATGGAAGAATTCCTCGAGCTGCGTAAAAATACTGGTGATGACCGTCGTCGTACACACGACATGAACACGGCAAACTGGGTTCCTGATTTATTTATGAAGCGTGTTTTCCAAGATCAAGAGTGGACGTTATTTACACCTAACGATACGCCTGACTTGCATGACTTATACGGCACTGCTTTTGAAGTACGTTATAACGAATACGAAAAAATGGCTGATGAAGGTAAGATCAGTGTATTTAAACGTATTAAAGCGCAAGACTTATGGCGCAAAATGCTTGGCATGTTGTTTGAAACTGGCCATCCATGGGTAACGTTTAAAGATCCATGTAATTTACGTTCACCGCAGCAGCACGCCGGTGTGGTTCATTCATCGAACCTTTGTACTGAAATTACATTGAACACCAGCACAGAAGAAATTGCAGTTTGTAACTTAGGCTCAATTAACTTGCCACAACACATTGGCGAGAATGGCTTAGACATTGAAAAGTTGAAAAAGACTGTCGATACTGCAGTCCGTATGCTCGATAACGTTATCGACATTAACTACTACTCAGTGCCACAAGCACGTACATCTAACCTTCGCCATCGTCCAGTGGGCATGGGCATTATGGGTTTCCAAGATGCACTATATAAGCAGCACCTTGCTTATGGTTCTGATGCCGCGGTTGAATTTGCCGATCGCTCGATGGAAGCCGTGAGTTATTTCGCGATTGAAGCTTCATCACAATTAGCCGCCGAACGTGGCAGCTACTCAAGCTTTGACGGTTCTTTGTGGAGCCAGGGCATACTGCCAATTGATTCACTTAAAATCTTAGAAGATCAACGTGGTGCTGAGTTTATTGAAGTTGATCATAGCCAAACCTTGGATTGGGATAAGCTTCGTCAAACCGTTAAGACACAAGGCATGCGTAACTCTAACGTTATGGCTATTGCGCCAACGGCGACTATTGCCAACATTACGGGTGTATCGCAATCGATTGAGCCGACTTACCAAAACCTATATGTTAAGTCGAACTTGTCAGGTGAATTTACGGTTATTAACCCTTACCTAGTTCGAGACTTAAAAGCGCGTAACCTTTGGGATAGCGTAATGGTCAATGACTTAAAACACTACGAAGGCAGCGTGCAACAAATTTCTCGCATCCCTGATGATTTGAAAGAGATTTACGCCACAGCATTTGAAGTAGAGCCGCGTTGGATTGTTGATGCTGCTAGTCGCCGCCAAAAATGGATTGACCAAGCACAGTCATTAAACTTGTATATTAACAATGCAAACGGCAAAAAATTAGATGTGACTTACCGTATGGCTTGGTACCGTGGTCTTAAAACCACTTACTACCTCCGTTCATTAGCGGCAACAGGTACAGAAAAATCGACTATAGAATCAGACAAATTGAACGCTGTTTCTTCATCAAGCGAAGCGCCTGCACAAGCAGCGCCAGTGCCTTTGGCATGTTCGTTGGATGATCCAGATTGCGAAGCTTGTCAGTAATAAAAGCCAAAGTGATGTCTTTTTAAAAGGCATCACTTATTAGTGAACTAATAGACCAAACAAAACGTAAATAGAATTTTAAATATTAATTTATAAAAGACTAATCAATAAAAGAGGAAAACCCATGATAAGTTGGGATGAATATAAAGAAGACGGCACTATTCCAGTAGCGACGCCTGCACCCGTTGTAGAAGCCGCTCAAACAGCGCTGCAAGAAACCGAAAAGCAAGCTGAAGTATTAGCGCCGGTTGTCGAAGCCGTAGTAGCTGAAGCAGCAGCACCGATTACCGATACGCTTGATAACAGTGGTTTTGAAAACCAATCGGATATTGACCCTTCTATTGCAGAAAACATTGCTAATGCAGCAAATGTTATTGCCAATATGGATGTCACTGCAGGTCTTGAAGAACTTGAGATAAGCGGACAACGTATCGAAGTTGATCAAAAGCGTATGATTAACTGCCGTGCCGATTTAAACCAGCTTGTGCCTTTTAAATATGATTGGGCTTGGCAGAAATATCTTGATGGATGCGCCAACCATTGGATGCCCCAAGAAGTTAACATGAATGCTGATATCGCCTTATGGAAAAGCGAAGACGGCTTAAGTGAAGATGAGCGTTTAATCATCATGCGTTCATTAGGTTATTTTTCGACGGCTGATTCATTAGTCGCTAATAACTTAGCGCTAGCGATTTACCGCTTAATCACCAATCCTGAATGTCGTCAATACATTTTGCGTCAAGCGTTTGAAGAAGCGATTCACACACATGCTTACCAATACTGCATTGAATCTTTAGGTATGGATGAAGGCGAAGTCTTCAACATGTACCGTGAAGTGCCATCAGTCGCTAAGAAAGCATCTTGGAGCTTAAGCAAAACACATTCGATTTGTGATCCTTCATTCACTACTGGCACACCAGAAACGGATCAAGAGTTATTACGTAACTTGGTTGGCTTCTACGCGGTTACAGAAGGAATTTTCTTCTATTGTGGTTTCACTCAAATCCTGTCTATGGGTCGTCGTAACAAAATGACGGGTGTTGCTGAGCAGTTCCAGTACATCTTGCGTGATGAGTCAATGCATCTCAACTTCGGCATTGACGTGATTAACCAGATTAAATTAGAAAACCCGCATTTGTGGTCAGAAGAGTTTCAAGAAGAAGTTATTCAAATGATCTTGGAAGGCACACAAATCGAAATTGAATACGCGCGTGAGACTATGCCTCGTGGTGTTCTTGGTATGAATGCAAAAATGATGGAAGGTTATTTACAGTTTATTGCCAACCGTCGTCTTGCTCAGTTAGGTTTACCTGAACAGTTCCCAGGTGCTCAAAACCCATTCCCATGGATGTCTGAGATTATGGATTTGCGTAAAGAGAAGAATTTCTTTGAGACGCGTGTAATTGAATACCAAACTGGCGGTGCATTAACTTGGGATTAATTTTTTAATCTTTAATAATGTTCGTTGAAGAAAAGGCTCACTTTATGTGGGTCTTTTTTTTGCTTGGAATAAATGGGGGGGGATGATGCTTTCATGTTAAGTTAATAGGTTGAGGGTTTTGAGAGAACGTTGAAGAGAGAACTAAAGTGTAGAGGTAGAGGCGTAATGCTCTGTCGCTACTCGGCCGGTATTGACTTCATTTAACTTAGTCGCCAACACATCCCGCTCAACCGCACATTGATGCTGCATCGACTGATAAATAGTCGCTAATCTTTCAAGGCTAGGTTTTAGCGCCAACATCGCCGAACTTGCATCTTTACCTGCGGCTGCAGTGGCGGCGTTAATCATCACAATCTCAGCCTCAACACAGGGCTGGGTATAGTCATTTAATTGAGAGATTTTCAGCCAATCAGTTTCGTCATAGGCGACCTCAAAGGCGCTAATCAGCTGATCTAGCGATGGCGTTGCCGCATCTCCTAATTGCCATACTGGCGATAATGTTTGACTCACTCGTACCTCTTTAGAAAACTATCCTTTTAAAACCAATTTTTTTAAAACCTAGATCTATTTAAATCTGAACCTCTTTAAACAGGGACCGACTCATTGGATGACTGAGATAATACTTCAGGACGAATTTCATTCCAGCCAGCTTGCAGCTCTCGTAACACATTGGCAGACTCATCGAGACCTAATACATCATTGGCAATATTCGCCTCAGTTAAACGACGCGTCACAAACGTATAAAGCGCAGTGAGGTTATTACCCAAACCTTCTTGCTCTTCGTCTGTATTCACACTATCAAGTAAGCCACCAACAATACCAACCGCCTTACTAATCGCTTCACCTTTACCCGCTATGTCAGTGCGCTGCATACAGCCTTTTGCTACGGATATTTGCTCAAGGGCACCGGCAAACAACATTTGAATTAAGCGATGCGGATCGGCATCGACTACACCAGTTTGCGTATTAATAGATTTGTATTGTTGCCCTGCTTGTAATTTTTTCATTCAATCCCCAGACATTATTAGACACTAGCTGTAAACATTAATCATTTTGAGTAAATAGTATTAACTGCTCTTTCGATTATTGTTATTGGAGGATATTTGAGAAATTGAGTTCAACTGACTCAATAAAAAATTACCGTTAGATTGTAAATTCGCTACCAGTAAATCAAGCGATGCAAATTGTGCAGTCAGACGATCTTGAAAAGCAATTAAGCGCTGCTCTTGCACTGCACGCTCATCACCAATACGCTCAACATCTTTGCTTAAACCTTCAGTACGCGCATCAATAATACCTTGCTGGCCACCGCCGCCTAAAAAGCCTTCAACAACAGATTGTAAGCGAGTAATAACACCCTCAGAAGTATCAACCTCAGCTGGAGTAATTTCATTAAAAAATTCAGCTCCCACTATTAAGCTAATAGCGGCATCGGGGCCAGCCTCATCAGATGTCAATATAAGCCTGGCATTTGTGCCACCCGCCCCATCATCTTCTAATACTAGCGAGGCAGTAACGCCTGGATTATCACTGGCGTTATTAATTAAGTCACGAACACCTTGAAGCGTATCATTACCTCCAAGGGTGGTATAACTGACAATAAAGCTTTCTTCACCAACACCAATTTCTAAACTACCATCACCAAATTGTGTTGTTATGGAATCAAAAGGCGTTGACTCAAATTGATTATTCTGTGGAGTAGCATTGCCATCTGCCGCCAACAAACGTGCGACATCATCAAAATTGGTATCCAACAAAGCATTAAATTTAGTACTGTTTAATGAAAGCTGACCATTTCGACCAATACTGATACCAATATCGCTGAGTGTGCGCACGCCTTCAGGCTGGGTCTCATCGACAGCCGTAAAAATAGTCCGCCGTAATTGTGAATCTAATGTTCGTAATAGTGAATCGCCAACTAACACGCCAGCACTAAGATCATCTTCACTACCGCCACGACCTAGGTCATCAATACTATTCGATAATGCATTAAAATTTTCAATAAATTCATTGGCAGCAGCTAAAGCCTGCTGAGTATTTTTTGTAATACTGGCAACGCCCGCGGTGGTTGTTTCAGTGATAGCAGTAATCGATACGCCGTTCACAACCTCATCAAATTGACGACCTGATGTGGATGTTATTGTCTGACCGTTAACGGTAATTTGCGTATCCACCGCTGCCGTTGCTTGTGTTAAATTTGAACCCACAATATCACTGACATCAAAAGTAAGCTGTGATAAACCCTGCGTATCAGTATCGTTAGTATCAATATCATTAACCGTAATACTAATTTCATTATCACTACCCGTATCAGCCGCGTTAATCACTAACACCGGCCCACTATCAGCGTTAATCACACTCGCTTCAATACCAGCATTATCGACCGATGTATTAATCGCTGCCGCAATCGCATTAAGCGAGCTGTTTGCAGAATCAATGGTGACGGAAAAAGAAGGCTGACTGCCTTGCTGAATAATCAGTGTGCCGCCGCCAATAAGGGCATCAGCACTGCTAATGGCAGTGTTAGTGATATCAACAAAGTTACTGCCTGAAAGCGACTGTGACTCACCCGCCTCAACAACCTCAACACTGTAATTACCTAAACCTGCATTAACGGCTGCACTCACAGTAAAAGCATCTGGATTAGAAGAACTTACCGTACGCGCTTGAAATGTGCTGATATTACCAATGGATGTTAGCGAACCATTAAACAGTGAAACCGAACTTTTCAGTAAGC
>Ga0115008_10005805_pt1 | contig 10180 bp, 10 predicted proteins | sample FraStrMetagenome_FD_87164 | JGI IMG/M metagenome (GOLD analysis project Ga0115008, IMG submission 87164) | Marine eukaryotic phytoplankton communities from Arctic Ocean - Fram Strait ARC3M Metagenome | ecosystem: Environmental > Aquatic > Marine > Oceanic | place: Fram Strait | collected...
ACGAGAGCCACTCTGTGCATCTTCCTACCATTGCATTCCAAATGAAATGGGAAAGGTTATGATGAGTAATTTCAACGAGGTATTTCAACGAGGTGTGTGTGTGTGTGTGTGTAAGGTAGCGATGATAGGAGTTTTATATATTTGGTGTGTGTGTGTGTGTGTTTTTGAAGAGAGAGAGAGAGAGAGAAAGAAATGAAACACTTCTGGACTTCTGGACTTCTGGACAAGTATTTTGGTATGACATTCACATTCACATTCACACACTGCGAAGGTGTCGAATGTTCGCTCTATGCGAATTATCAAGAATCCTCCCATCGAACCATAATATTTTTAGTTAATAAAATATTATACAACACAACAAAAGTGTTGTATATTCCATTTCCACATTGGGAATACCATCCATCCCATTTCCATTGGATTTCTTACCAACCATCTCATCTCATCTCATCTTTCTTGAATGAATGAATGAACGTGTACGAACGAAGAACGGCTGCTGCTCGAACCACCACCAAGGAGGAGAAGAAACACCTCTACTTCCGAAACAAACCTAAACCTCCTCCCCATCCTGCAAAGAAGAACCAATCCATCCTCCCATCCAATATTAGTATTAGTAGTATTATCATGGATGATACAACCACAACTACCACCACCCATCCGTCAATGGGTATGACAGGTTGGTACGCGATCCTTTACATCGTCAGTGGATCCACTCAACCACTGCTCATGTACATGGCGAAGAATGTTGGCATTGCCGATCCTCGATGTCAACTTTATATGGTGGCGTATTACATTGGACCGGCATGTATGGGTTGGACGTTCCTGCCTTTGTCGTTGTCGTCGTTTCGGATACGGAAGGGTCATGTCAAAGCTGCAGGGATTGCGTGCTTAGATGTTATGGCGCAGAGTATGAATTATACGGGTGCTATTTTGGCAGGTCCGACAATATTTAGTATTGTTTATTCGTCGGTTACTGTTTGGACGGCGTTGCAGTCTCGTTTTGTGTTAGGAAGGTGGCTTTCGCCGCTTCAGTGGTGCTCTGTGTTTATTGTGTTTGGTGGGTTGCTTCTATTAAAGAACTCTGCGACAGATAATGGGAAGGATGTAATGGATGGAACAATACTTTCTGTGATTGGGTCAGCCATGCATGCCCTTACGTACGTGCTGAGTGAGGCTGTTATGACCACAGGAGAGAAGTTGAGTGTTCGAGTTAATTGTTTTATACAAGGATTGGTTGCATGCTCGTTCTTTATGGTTTGGCAGCTTTTATTCACAGTTAGACACTTTGAGGAATATATCGAAAGTCCTATGAGAGAAGCAAATGCCACACTTAACCAGGCATTATTTATTTTGTTTCTCATTGCGATCGCAAATTTGATCCACGCCTTATCGTTTTTCCATACACTTCGACACTTTCCTGGAGGCTCAACAAGCGCCGGAGTAATGAAGGGTTTGCAAGCAACTCTGGTATTTGTCACTACCGCGGTAGCTTTTTGCGGACGACGAGGTGGGAAGGAGATGTGTTTTTCGTTCAACAAGTTTATATCTCTGATTGTAGTATCGATAGGAGTAAGTGTTTATGGCTTCGCAACGAGCCTTAATAGTCGCGATAAGCGTCGGACTTCGTATGAAACGATTAGGGATGGTGAAAGTTATGTATGAAATAAAGATACAACACAAGTTTAGTGCAATATGTAGTGAAATAGATGAGGCTTGTAAAAAAGATTATCGTCGACGTACAAGCTCCTGTCATGCGTGAATTCAATCTTAGAAAGAAGTCATATTGGTAAGATAATGGGATAGATTATTATCGAATGATGACGTTATGTTGATAATTATGTTGATAATTCGTGAACGAAGAAAAGCGTCCGTAAGACTGAGAAAAGAATCTAATGTCAAAGAAAACGCCTATTGATACACAGTGTATTATCTTAGACGAAATTAATCTACTTGTAATTGCTCGATATCTTGACAGTCGTGAAAATCAATATCAGACAGGCGAAGCATTGTTGTTTCTAAATCACTGCTGAATAATTCTACCATAGAAGAAAATTTTGAAAGTTTCTTTTGCAGATCCACTATTTCCTTTTCGATGTCAAAAAAAGAAACAACATTCTTGGTAAATTTATCAATAATGCTTGGATCAAATCGCAGTATTTCGTAAGATGTATCTAGATCAGAGCTCTTCGATGTTGCGGCCATCATAAAAGGATACAAACCACTCTTTCGGTCACGAGTGCAGCAAGATCGAGGTTCTGCTTGGGCCAACGAGGATATGCAATAATCCCAAGTGTAACCGAGCTTCAACGCATAGTGTAAAGGTAGGTCTCCATTCCCATTCTTTACGGATGCCGCTGTGAGACCTTTTACACGAAATCGTAGAATTAAGTCAACAACTTTTTTCGTGTCAAATTTCGGGAGTGGTCTTGGATGTGAAGGTTCTTCTTCAAAAAATCGCATCTGCCTTGGAATTATAGAATCGAAAATGTTCATTAAATGATGTCGACGCTCTGAACTTTGAAGGGGTTGGAATTTCATGTTCCATCGTTTCTCGCTGAGTAGTAGATTGTGCAGAGGAGTATTTTTGTCATTATCGCCCCCACTAGAGTACAGCAAAGGTCTGTAAAAGTTAATGTAATCTTCAAGGGCTCTAGTCCACATTAGTTCAGCAAATGTCTCTCTCTTTGACCCCAACAAATGCGATAAAAAATTTTCGCCTGAGTCCATCGGTGACTGATAGACAACTAAATGCCTTGCATGTAAGAATCTTTTCATGATTCGATGAATCTCTGATTTTTTGTCTTTCCAGTATTCCTTCTTGGTCATCAATTGAGGACTTTCTCCTCTTTTCATTTCTATCTTCTTAACCCGATTTATTTCTTGTTTGAAATCTGTGCAAACTTTGAGAAATACATTTTCCTCGGTTCGAGCTGATTTGGAACCAGCAAAAGATCCTTCTGGATATGCATTCAATAATAGGTTGATATAGTGAGGTGACTTGCCTCCTGATGTAAAATAGTACTGTATCGGAAAGAAATTAACAGGTCCATCTGAATTCTGGACAGCAGCTCCTTCCTTGTAAAATTTAAGGATCTGCTCAATGTTATTATGCGATCGAAAACATGCATAATGCAGCGGTATAAGACCAAACGCATCCTTCTGTCGAAGCATGTCACGAATATACGTTTTTGATTCCATACTAACATTACACGATTCAATCATCATTTCAGTATTTAAAACGACCCCCACAAACATCTGAGGCGCATCCAAAGTAATTAACAAATGAAATATATTTCGATTCACAGGCCGACTCGTTTCTCCATTTCCAATACGACTATGCCTGTGTCGATAAAACACGGCCTTACCCTGATCGTCTGCCCCTAAAAATTCATGTATAATTGGCATCCAATCGACATTTTGACTCCGATGCCGTCGAGCAGCAATATGCCTGAAATGACTGATAAGTCTGGCTGTCATATTCGATTGGGTCGATGCATCGCTGTTTCCTGCTGCTGCTCCTCCTGGATTATTTCCGTGGATGTTGTTGTTGTAATTTCCTGTAAAAAACATCATCTTTTCGTTTGCTTCCAACAGCTTTTCTCTTCTGGAATGACAAAGAATGCAAAGAAAACTTAGCTGATTTGTTTAATTACAAATACTAATAAATGCGTGATTGCTTATATTTGAGAATGGATGTAACATAAAATGGGTCAGAATAGCTGTCAGAATCCATTGGATTCTAAGTGATGGTGTGTGTGCTTGCAAAATCGCTGTACAGGTTTGTTGTATTCGCGATATTCACTACGTGTACTTCGCAAGTATTCAATATTCTCAGCTATTCTCATACAAGCTCGCGCTCGCAATTTGCAGACATATCTCGACTCATGACTCATCCCGTTTCTTGGAATTGCTTCTACATGTATTAATACTTCTACAACACGTACAGTGTACATACCGTATACATGTTCAGTGTACTCTCAACGGATGAACGAACATCTGGCCCATTACGTATATGTAATTCAATATAGATATGACATCTTATTGCAATATACTTACGCTATGACCACGTATGATCAAAGTGTATGTACATGTACATGGAATGACTGGAATGAATGTCCCTTTTTTCTGGAATATCGCGCCAAAATCGGGAAAACGGCGAGATTTCCAAATTTTAAATTTTGAATGCATCGTCTTGAGCGAACGTTCCTGACCGATTTCCAAATACAGGTACATGTACTCCCAACAAAAAAACAAACACAGCAAATGTCCTCTCATGTCGTCCTCCGATACATTCTTAGAATCTTTCTTAGACGGCATAGCCAATCTCCCCTATGAAGTTAAGCGTAATCTGGATCTCATTAAAACGCTGGATAAAAAGTTTATGTAAGAAGTTATCAGAAAATGTGGTGTCGATGTTAATGGACTAATTTGTTCTCACTGCCGTTGTCGTTGACTTACAGAAAAGTATCCGTCGCACTCCAAGAAGCGGAGGATGCATACATTGCCAAGACGCAACGAACGATTTTAAATTTTCCGTTACCGGATTATAATGATGAGATGTCAGTGGTGGTTCCGACGACGGAGGAGTTGAGGGCATTTGTCAATGGTAAGCAAATAATGTACGGTGCAAAGAAATAGAATCCATTAACTCTATTCATATATAGTGTCTTCGTTTGACGTGATTTCAATTATGTATAGACCCTGAAACGATGAAGAAAATAAGTGCTCTTAGGAAGGAGGCATTACAATTGACTGATGAAAAGATGTTGGTAGCGAGTCAAACGCGTGCAATTATTGAATGCACGTTGAAAAAAGTAAATGGAGATTTGGTGGAGTATGAAAAGTTTTTACATGGAACTGGAGAATTTTCTGCATTAGTTGCGCCTCCGCCTGTGGCAACGCCTGCAGTGATTAAGAATGAAAGGACTTTGAAAGCACCGAGTGTCATAAATGCATCTTCGGCTATGAAAAGTTTGCAACAACGTGTCATGAAACCCAATGATTTATGTGCGATGCGAGTCAGTCCCAACCAGATGGCTGATACAGAATGGATTCTAGGACGAGTCATATCATATAGTTCCGAATCAGGTTTATATCAAATTGCCGATGAGGATCCTGAAGCAGCATTGGAAACGAAGAAAGTGTCGCTAGCTCCAAGTCAAGTGAAACCATCTGGTACAGGATTGGACAAGCTTCAAAAAGGCGAGACTGTCATGGCGGTTTATCCTGAAACTACTTCATTTTATCATGCAATCGTCACTCAACTTCCCAGGAAGGTGGCTAATGCAACCTATGTGCATGTGCAGTTTAAAGATGATAGTGATGAGTTCGGCGTCACTCATGAGAAAATGATTTTGACACAACACATAATGCGACTAAACTAGAGCATTTTTGAAAAGTAGGTCTTATGTTGCACATCACATGTCTAGCTTAGTTATATGATAAGTTAATCACCACTTGACTGTATTATCGGCATTAAGAATTTTTGCAACCATCTTGAACTTTACCAAACACACATAGGTATGTCTCGAATCATTTAATTAAATCATGGTACGCTGAAAATACAGAATTCTTTCTTTGATTCGGAATCCCCCAATGATTCAAACTCATGCGCATTATATATCTCAATTTATGAAGAGTTATTCATCTAAATTTCTAAGTGATCTCACATATAAGACATTCGATTGCGGCTTTACTTCTTATTGCATAATCTATTTTTCTGACATAAAGTATTCGTTATCATTGGTCTAAAACGAAGATAGTTCTTGATTCACAAAGTTTCTTCCAAAAAAAAACATTTTAGTTGATCAAAAGTGCACGATCACTTCTTCTATGTAAATCATTCCACAAACATAGTGATCTAATTTTGCGATTGATATTCCTTTTTTAATTCCCAAGAGCCCCGTTGTTCACCCGAGCGATGGAACTCACATAACTCCTGCAGTGCCGACCGCACCTCATTATCAGGATAACCACACGCCGCCCTAATCTCCTTCACAGTCCAAAACTTTTGACTGGAATAAAGCTCGAACAATATAGAACGCATAGACTGACCAGGTTCAAACTTTCTCTTCTTCCCATTCACCCCACCGAGTAAAGCCTGCTGATCAGCAGCATTCTTCTGCTCAATCACTTCCTGCCCATACTTCTCAATAGCATTACCAAACGATTTCACACTCTCATTCGCAGCCACAGCCGCATCACGCGACAACGATACATCCGCCGCATCAATGGGCCTCACATACCTCGTCGTCTGCACCGTATTCTTCAATCGATTCTTCAACAACTCCTTGTAACCCTTACTCCCCAACTGCTTCACCTGCAAATTACAACTGCGCGTGACCTTCCCAGCTATACGAATGCCACCATCCTCATCCGATCGACGAAAGGCATATAAATTCCCAGGTACCTTTTTTGTCATAGCTTCAATTCCATAATCCAATGGCAAAGATGATCTTCCTGAGGCATCGTTGACATGAATCGAAACGGTATTTTTGCCATTTTTCTTGGCATTGTGGTGACTGGAATTGCTAGCTTTGGATCCTTTGGTAAATATTAATTGTCCCAACACCGTTCCTGGAGGAGCCTCGGCCCATGCTTCTTGCAACTGCTGTGGAATTTTGGCGAGCCACATTTGTGGTTGGGGTTGGGATTGAGATGGGTGTACGGTAGCGTAAGCATTTTTGGATTTCTCGGCTGATACGGTGGTTCGGGTTCGGGTGGTGCCGGTGGTGTTGTTGTTCATGTTTTAGTATTTCAGTGTGTGATTTTGTGATTTTAGAATGGAGATTTTGTGATGTTCGGGTGGTAAAGTGGCAGGTATTTTTTATATTCACACTGTCAACTCTCTCTGTACCTCTCTGTATATGCTTATCTGGTGCGATTTTTTTGGAGGTGTTTGTCACGTCGTTTTTGGTGCACAATCCCAAGTGTACTTCAATACGCTCTTTCAAAATAAATCATTGGCTACTCTAAGAAGTATATAGGTCCTTTGTTTTTATTTTGCAACGTAGGTAATGTATACTGGTTAAGTTCTATGAAATAGAGGAACAGTTTGAAATTCTTTCTATTCGATGTTGTTATGTCCTAAACTTTGATACCCGTTCACACAAAAATATTAAAAAAATCTACCGAGAACCCCTCTTCTCATACATCTCCTCTCCGGTGATGAACGATGATACAGAGCATAGTTGTTGTTGGGAAAACTACGGATTGATGTTCATCTCCAATAACGCATTGCTCGTATAATTCTAGTTCTAAACGAAAAAGAACAAAATAAACTAAACTATCCTAAAATTGACTAAAATCTTTTATGGGTAACGCAATTTATCACTGTCGAGCGAGGTTACCTGTTTGATCCAAGGATGCTGCAATGCTTCTTCTGCCGATAACCGATTTTCCGGATCAATAACAAGCACTTTTGTCAAAAAATCGATAAACAGATTTTCATTTTCATTCCGGAAGACAGAAGTAAACCCTAGCTTTTCTGCCATAGTTGTAACTTTTGCTCTTAGAACATAAACATGATCCTCCTCTTCGTCTTCTTCTTCAAATTCCTTGCTTGCGTCATGCAAGGCACGCTCAGCCTCTTCGAATATCAAACCAGCATCCGTAAAATAACGTTTGCTATACTTTCCCCTACGAATCATATGAATTGGAAACGTACCACACAGACCTTCAATCTTCGAAATCATCGAGGGTAGGGAACGATTGTAAAACAAAACTTCACCGGTGTACAATTCTGCTAGAACACACCCGAGTGACCACATATCTATCTTCGTACCGTATATCGTTCCTACTATAACCTCTGGAGCACGATAGCTTCGACTTTGAATATACGACGATGGTCGATCAGTAACAAAGCACCCACTACCGAAATCGATTAACTTCACCGTAGAACGGGAGTAGGAATTTAGCAAAATGTTTTCCGGCTTTACATCTGTGTGAATGATGCCCAACGAATGAATGAAGTTCAACGCTTCAAGTACCTGCTTAGCAACGAATGCAACACGATCAAGGGTAAAAAATATCTGCTCCGATTCCTGCAGAGTGCTTTGACTTTCGATCAAAAATTTTCCAAATTCGTACAAATTCTGTCGAAGCAACTCCGTGACGATAACTAAATGCTCTTTGTAATAAAAGAAATCCAGCATTTCATAAATATTGTGTTCTTCGCATTGATTCGTATCCTTCAATAATTGCAGGATACGAATTTCGTCTAGACTTTGATCGAAATAATCCTTTTTGTTCCGAATCACCTTCAGACACACGTACTCGTCCTCGGTACTACTACTCGTCATATCCATGCATCTATAGGCCGTCGAAAATGCAGCCGAACCAAGTTCTTCTCTTACCAAATATCGATCTGCCACGATCATACCTGATACAAGAATTAATTCATTTGACTCTTCAAAGCCGGTTCGATCGGGAAGGTGCAAAATTGGTAAATTGAATCGGTTTAAAGTCGTTGGATTGTTTCCAGCATTGCTGTGGGGATGCACTACTCCTGCTTCTAATTCATCGTTATCTTCATTAGCCGAGTGATTGCTGGTATCATCGCTGCAGCTTGAAGATGAGGAGGAATACGAGGAAGAGCTGCTACGTGATACCTCATCTTCGAAATTCTTTTCCCCGGCGGATTCATAACTTACGTTGAACTTGGTAATATTTCTTCCTTCACACAAAAACCTATTTGCATAGTCTAATTCAGATGAACTTACGAGTATGGAATCATATCCTTCATGTTCAGCCGTGACATCTTCTAAGTAAGCGTCATCATCATCATCATAATTGTTCCCTCCTTCTCCTCCATCTTTTGCCGCTGCTGCAAAGTTTCGACAGAGAAACCTTGCCATCCGTTCCTCTTGCGAAATTTCGTTACCTGTCATTGAAGCAAATATGTTCAATTCACTCACGGCATTGGTTACCGACTCAAATGTTTGTGCTAAAATGTTATTGCTAAAAAATCCATCATCATCATCATCACCTGCATTCACATCAGCATCACCTTCAATGACAACACCAGTACGTTGTGTAGAAGCCAATGGTCCTAACGCATTCTCTACTGAGGGCAAGCCTTTCCGATAGGCTTCATCATCTTCTTCATCCTCATCCTCATCATCCATGCTCGGATATACATGCTGCTGTTGTAAATGCGACTGCGGCCGATCTCCATCGTACGCTTCCTCATCCTCATCATCATCCATCATGTGTTCATGAATAAACAACTGCCGATTATTCCTAGGACGAGTACCACCCTCCGGAACAGCCCTACTACGATCATGATCCAAATCTTCCACAATCGCAACAACATCTTCTTCGTCATCATTGCTGCGAGTATAACGAATTTTTTCCACCGCATCATACGTTCTATTTCCTTTCGTTCGTCGTAAGTTCGCTAACAAGGCACGCACAGCCTTACGAGTATGATCCTCATTGCAGTTGGAGTGATTACTAGCACTAGCACCATCGCCATCGCCATAACAAGGAGCATGAAGTAAAGAATTTAAAAACGTACAAACTGCTGCAGTGTTGGAATTACGACTGCTGCTGCGTCGATTGGTATTTAATTCATCGTTTAAGAGTGATACGGCATGTTCCAAAGACAGTTTGAGTTGCAACGGTGGAGCCGTCGTTGTAGATGTTGTCATGATGAATGTTTGTGTGTGTGTTTGTGTGTGTTTGTGTGTGTTTGTGTTTCGATCACTGGATAATGAGTTTGAATGGCGTGTGGAGTTGACTGGAATTTGAATAGATATTGGTAACTGACTTGGTTGGTCTTGGAGTGTAATGAAATGAACTTTGATGGATATGAGGTTAGTTGAGAAATAATTACATATAAAATACTTCGAAATATATAGAAAAGGTACAGAACACAGGTGTGTTGTACTTTGAAGTGGACCCTCTAATAAAATATTACTCTTCGAAATATACAAGTACAAGTATTAATACAAGTACAAGTACAAGTATGAAAATAGGAAATCTGTGACAGTGAAACAGCTAAGAGAATACATGTACCGGTACATATGTTCATGTGCATTTGACATTTTTGTATGCATGTGTTTGATTATTGCACACTGCTTTCTTGGGGAGACTAGAGCACGCGCCCCTCCGTTACTATGTATGTCTGTAACGGAGGTGTTGGCACTTGGTTCTTGGTTTGATGGCTCTAAAATTCCGAAGG
>Ga0115008_10005806_pt1 | contig 10179 bp, 5 predicted proteins | sample FraStrMetagenome_FD_87164 | JGI IMG/M metagenome (GOLD analysis project Ga0115008, IMG submission 87164) | Marine eukaryotic phytoplankton communities from Arctic Ocean - Fram Strait ARC3M Metagenome | ecosystem: Environmental > Aquatic > Marine > Oceanic | place: Fram Strait | collected 2012-06-18
GTGGCGCCTCTGAACTCCCACAAAGTTTGTTGTCCACATGGACAAAAAACTTTGTGGCGCCTCTGACCTCCCACAAAGTTTATTGTCCACATGGACAATAAACTTTGTGGGAGCCTGAGGTGCCACAAAGTTTATTGTCCGTGTGGACAATAAACTTTGTGTTTTCTCAGGCGCCACAAAGTTTATTGTCCGTGTGGACAATAAACTTTGTGTTTTCTCAGGCGCCACAAAGTTTATTGTCCGTGTGGACAATAAACTTTGTGTTTTTTGAGAAAACACAAAGTTTATTGTCCACACGGACAACAAACTTTGTGGCACCTCAGGCTCCCACAAAGTTTATTGTCCATGTGGACAATAAACTTTGTGGGAGGTCAGAGGCGCCACAAAGTTTTTTGTCCATGTGGACAACAAACTTTGTGGCGGTCCTCGTGGGTGTCACACACCGCGAAGTTACTTCGAACGCCTCACCGGAGCATCTCGGGATCGTCGGATGGCTGGCGGAGGGCTTGCGGGTGCGTGTTGGGCAGCCCACAAAACCTTTCTGGACGCCTGTCGGGAGCCATTCGGAAGCGTGTCTGAACCTCTTCGCAATACATGTTCGGATGCATTTCGTATGCCATTCGGACACAGTTTGGATCCATTCGGACGCAATTCAACGCGCCGTGTGCGAGCGCTCAGAGCTCGTCGGACGCTCGTCGGATGTCGTTTCGGAAGCAGTCAACACGACCTTCGCGAATGGGCACATCTAATTTGGGATAACATTGGAAGACTCTGGAGTGATGTGCGACCGCTTGGCATCCCGTCCGTCGTCCATAAGAATTATTCGCCCGCTGCTGAGCCCACTGGGTGCTGTGCTCGGCCGAGTGTTCAACTTTTCGTCCAAATTTCGATCGACCAGCCTCGGCCATCTGAGTTCGTCCGCGCGATCGACCGTCAGCATTTCGTAATTAGCCACGATCTGTCCCTTGCACGGTGAACACCATGCGATGCCAGCGTTCTTGCGCAGCTGTGATGCCCAACCGCACTTCGAAAATTGCAACATAACGCTCACTGCTAGTTGTTGGACCGACAGTTCGACCGTCCAATCGCCCGACAATTCGGTCGGCCGTTCGCTCGCGTGTCCGTGTGACCATCAGGTCCGCCGAATCGACCAGCCGCCCGCTCGTGGCTTTCGATGTTGGCTGCATGAACACGGAAGCGTCTAGTCAATTAGCCGCTTTTGTCAAGCTTTTAGTGATTCAATAAGTGATGTGCGACCAACCCATGCGCGGCCACGCATCACAGGATACAAACTGTGACGGCCACAAGTCATCGCAAGCGGTCAGCTGTCGCGACCGCCAAATATCGCAAAGTGTCAGTTGTTGCGACCAGCAAACATCGCAAGGGGTCAGCTGTTGCGACCGCCATACATCGCAAGGATACAATTTCTATAAGGACTATAGATTGCCACAGGACTATAAATTGCCACCAGGGGTCGACAGTGAGAGCCTTCCACAATGGGCAATTTCTCGCGGGGATTTCAAAATGCATCCCAACGATAAATATACGGTGCGCCAGCAAGCTCTTTTGGACATGGATGAAGAAGTGGGAAGTGAAGACGATTGGAAATACAAAAAGGATAGTGATGAGTCGCACAACGAATACAGCTTTGCGTCAGTGGACGACATGCATACGACCAACGACGACAGCCCGCCACCTCCGCCACCTCCTCCTTTGCCACCCATGCCAGGGCCAGGGCCAGCTGTGGGCGCAGGCACAACTGTGTCTGGCTCACGCTGTGTTGAACCCTTGAATGAGTTTAAAAATACGCATGGGTCGACTGTGTCAGCTGTGGCGGCACCGCGGTCGCGTGTCAGCTGTTGCGACACTGCGCACACATCGTCGGCTATGATGGCCGCACAGTACGATGGCCGCACAGCTATTGCGCAAGCAGGCGACGTATCCTCTCGTGGTATTCACGATCTGTTTCGGAATATGGATCGGCCTGAAGAAAGCTGGTCACGTATGGCTGTTCTTATGGATTCTTACAGGCAAGGAAGTACGGACAACGTGTCGGAGCATGAAAACAATCGGGCGAGTCAGAGGCCGCTGCGCAAGGGCGCATGCGCAATAGTCAACTCACATCTTGCATCACGGCCACTTCCACGTTTTGTGCCTCGAGGCGAAGCAACGCCGCCGCCTCAACAGTCGCGAGAAGAAGTTCAACAACATCCTCAGGTACAAGTCATTGCAGGCGATTTCAACATGGCGCTGTTGCGAGGATCAGATCAGCAGCCTCCTCCGCAGCCGCGAGGAGAAGGTCCGTTCCTTCGCCCTAGTCAGCCGCCTCCTCCGCTGCCTCCTCCTGCGTACACATTGGAATACTTCATGAACCATGTCCAAATCTTTCAACATTGGAGCCAGCACGATAACGCGTTGCGACACTTCCGTCAACTGGGTCGGAACATGGGCAATAACTCATTTCTACTTAACGAACGGATCGCCCTCGCCGTGCCGACGAAACCAGATAAGCGGAAGAATCATTCAATCGAGAACTGGTCTGGCGAGTGCACGACTTGGTGTTGGCACGAGTTACTGACGCAACTTGATAACGCTTCGCTCCGTATGGTTGTAGAAGGATCCATGAACGCGTCTGGGATTGCTCTGTGCAAGATCCACGAAGGTTCGCAACGCGACAGCAGTAGACCTTCGACCGCAGATAAGAAGACAAGCAACGGCAGAGATAAGGAAGTCTTGTATCGTTGGGAGTTCGCGCTTCTCCGCGACAATGGAACAGTTGCTTTCTTGGTACCTGATGGGGTGAGCACCAAGGTTGAGTACTACGAAGGGTTGCCAACAGATGGCGTGTCAGCTGTCGCGACACTGCAATTTCGGCACGTGAGTGATGCCAGAACAGAAACAAGACCTGAGTGCAATACTCGTGATGCACGCGACCATCCAGCTAGTTCGCCCTTTCATGCGGAAGTGCCGTTCCCGAACAAGTCCTCATTGACATTGACACCTGTTCAGACACTCAAATTCATGGAGCATAGGGGTACCAATCATAATACTCGCAGCTCGGCCTTGCGGCCACCGCAACATCACAATATGCAGCCGCGACGCTAGTGAAGCCTGCAATGAATCATAAACCAGATGTCGGCTGTCGCGACACCGCGGTCGCGTGTCAGCTGTCGCGACACTGCGCACACATCGGCGGCTGAGCATAGCGCACTGCAGTCGCGATTCGAGCTAGGGCAGCTTGCGTTGTCGAATACAAAACACTTGTGCAGCGCCTTGTGGGTTTACCTAATTAATTAACATTAAATACTTGTTTAATTAATCTGATCACTTCATAAGGGGGATGAATTATCTGACCACTTCAATATGTGTGTAATTGCTCGGTTTGTAGGGGTGTAATTCATCGCTTGCTACGTTGTAAAGTGTCTACGGCTCGGTGCGCAGGTTCAAGTGACCAAGTAAGTAGTAGTGCCATAAGTGTTGCCAGCTGTTGCCAGCTGTGGCGGTGAGCTTGACCGCGGTGACTCAGCAGCTGTCGCGCTGGACCGCGGTGACGCAGCAGCTGTCGCGCTGCGTCGCATCAAATAATGATGCAACAACGACCACAATCACAATCAATCGACCAAGGTAAGTGGCGCGACGTATCGATAGAGCACGATCAGATCACCATAAAGGGAGGTTTTAACCGCAAAGGTGAATTAGCTGACGCCCTTCAATACCAATGTGCAGATAACACGACCCACACGTTTGTGGCGTTGCAGAAAGAAGCCCTGTGGTTCGTCAAAGGCGTCGGCGGGGCGAAGAAGGGCGACTTGAAGGCAGTCAACGTGTTGCAAATGATACGCCAAGAAGCGTGCGCGGCCGACTATGTACCTACAGATGATGGAGAGCCTAGCCCAGCTGTCGCGGGCGGCGACTCGCAGAGTAGCATTGCCGATGCAATTGGCGACGATCCAATGGAAGCAATGATTAGCATTGACGATGTTGCGGAGAGCATAGGAGCGGTCGTAAAAAAGACTCACAAGAAACGCAAGGTCGACCGATCTTGTTTGCAAGAGTTGACAGTTCCAACCAGACCTGCGTGTATCGGCGCCGCAAGTCTCCAAGAAACAACGATCGTTGTGTACACGCCACGCGAGAAAAGAACAAATGCTGTACCCCACTTACGTTCGGATTGTATCAGCTGGCTGCTCTCGTACGCAGCCGACGAGCTAGCTTGCCAAGGCGTCAGCTGTCGCGCTGTAGACACAGAGGGCACACCCCAGAAGCCAAACTGTGCAGTCGAAAACGTTGTCTTGCAATGGAACTTCACGTATAAAAGGTGGGAAGCAATCTTTCTCGCAGGGCACGCGCAAGGGGAGACAATAAGCTTTAGGGCGAATGACGTCACGCCCGCGCTGCTCAAACAACTGCGAGCGCTTGACCTTGTGACCTGGTGGTATAGCAAGTCGAGCGCGTCCACCAACAAGCTTGCAGCCAAGGAATACATCCTTGTGTGGTGCAAGGCCATACATGATGGGAGGGTTGCCGAGCACAATGCAAAGTTCCAACACTTGTTGCGCGGCAGTTCCACGACAACCGAAAAAACCGATTCCGCCGAGTCGGCAGCCGAGGGCGACGACGCCACAGACGGCGCTGACCTTGCCGCGGACGACAATAGCGATGGCGAAGAGTCAGACGTTGCTGCAGAAGAGCCCAGCGCGGTGGCCGCGCATGGTTGAGACCAGCTTTCGCGGCTCTACTTACCACATGAGCCTTGCGGTCGCAGCTGTAGCGCGGCCTATCAACTAATGAATTCCTTGGGTGATCTGGGGATGGATCTGGGGTGATCTGGGGATGGATCAATCAATGCGTGACTCGGCGCGCGTGGCCGTCGCTGAACGAAGTCAGCTGTTGCGACTTCGAACGAAGTCAGCTGTTGCGACTTCGGAATAATGAGTGTGGGGTTGTGGGCAATCCCCATACTAGCACGATGGTGTTCGCAAGTGAACATGTATGTGTTTAGTTAGTTAGTCAGTTACTTAACTAGGCGCGTGTAGTTAGTGCACAAAATTGCTGTCAATATTGCGTGCAGTTTGTAACCTTGTTGGGCCCACTAGTAACCGACGGCACACCACACAATTCGTCAGCTAACTCACAAGGTCACAACAGCCTCGGGGTTGAGTAATGGGTGCGCTATGGTGACATAATTGATCAATACGAACAGTTTTCAGTCCCAGTACACTAATTAGGTAATTCTCTGTCTCAGACAAGTAATTGCCCGAATAATTATGTGGCGCTGTGACCCAAGTCGCGTGCTGCTGTGGCCCAAGTAATTGATTAATCATCAGTTGTATGATGTTGTGCCAGCTGTAGCGCGTCGGTGACAGCTGTAGCGCCTCGGCGGCTCAGTATATGGAGTGAACGGTCGCAAGTCAACAGTCAACGACAACACTAGTGACCAATGTACACCGACATCATTTGCGCCGAATGCACCGACGATGATCCAAGCAAAAACGAAGATCCAGCCAGAAAAGGGTACTACGAATTCCGCTGGAATCCAGGGCCGACGAAGCGCAAACAAAATCACAATGGAACAACTGGCTGGGCGACGCTGCTCTATACAACGAACACGAACCCAAGCTATAATAAGTTAAACGCAGAACATAGATTCCACGTGTGCGCGAACAGTCCATGCAACGTCCGACATCCGCTAAGCAAATATGGTCACATGCCTGAACCGACGCATGTACGACTAGTTCCAAAGCGGGAAAACGTCGCGGTCGCAGAACCTTCAAGCTCAGCGGTTGCGAGCTTGGAGGCAGCCCCCGAAGGAGCGACGGTCGCGGAATCTTCTAGCTCAGCTGTCGCGAGCTTGGAGGCAGCCCCCGAAGGAGCGGCGGTCGCGGAATCTTCTAGCTCAGCTGTCGCGAGCTCGGAGACAGCCACAGAAGAAGCGGCTGTCACAGAACCTTCTGGCTCAGCTGTCGCGAGCTCGGAAACAGTCCCAGAAGAAGCAATGGTCACGGAAACATCTCCAGAAGGAGAGGACATGACGGAAGTTCACACCCACCCGAAGAGTGCCCCATTGTCCGCACTGGTTCCACCTGCGCCAGCAGCGCCTGTCAGTTGCAGCAATGTCGCCTGCGACGTGGATGCAGTTGCGAGTGCACCCGACAACGAGCCAGCTGTTGCGGCTCGAGACAGAATAGAGGCGCGGCTGTTGAAACTAGCGCGGGAGATCAGATCGCCACGTGCTTATGTAGGCTACGCTGCTTTCATATTGATGGGCTTGTTGAAGAAGTGCAGACCACGCGTATATGAGGGGGCAGCTCACATTGACTTACTTAAGGTTTTTGCGCCCTGGGCGACTAATCACTGTACCACAGAGCTCGCAGTGGTAGCTGTCCCATGTGCACTCAAGGCGACACCAAACGGTTTAGCAGAGCTGATGCCAGTTTGTGAAGAGTATCCCCTTTCGAGCATACGCCACTTTGTGGGGGGTGTTGGTATGGAAGAAACCGCTGGCTCGGCGACATCCAATTTGTTTGAAACCATGTACGCTTCGATGGGAGTCGGCATCTTGTCAACCGTGCTGGACGGAGATTGCGCGTTTGATGTGCAGACACTGATGCTGGGAATTGATCCTATTTTCGAATGTCGTAAGGCATTGCGAATAGAAGTCAGTGACTACTTGCTGGATCGCATCGGGGAGCCATGGGTGCATGACATCATGGTTGCTTGTCAGGAGCTGGACTGGGACGATGTGCAAGCGCTTCGGGCATGCGCGACGGGCGTCTCACCTAAGCCAATTGCACCGCCAGCTGTCGCGGCGGCGATTGCAGATGCGCCTGCAGTCGCGGAGGTTGCGAAGCCAGATGAGGAAACGCTCGAAGCGATGCGTTGGGCTAGCACTATCAACAATGATAACAGTCTTCTGGCATTGATTGAAGCACTGCCCAAGAAAGTCGTGGAGGAGCAGGTTGTGCTTTATCGAAAGCGCGATCAAGCCATGGCGGCCACACAAGTTCAACCGCAACCCAAAAAGATCTGGATAGGCAGTGGTAGTCGCTACGAGACAAGAATGCAAGTTGCTCAGCGTTTCCACGACCATTTGACGGCAGAAGGTATTGACACCGATCGGAGATTACCATATGGAGAAATGAAACGATTCATACAGAAACACTTACACTGGACGACCAAGGGGCGAACCTTGCAAACAAAGAGCGTTCAGAAATGGTATATGGCATGGCGCACGTCTTCCCAGGTGGTCTCAGTGACCAGTGGGCCCGCTCTACAAGGGCGCGAATCATTAGTCAAGGCTGGAAACGTGCGTCACTGCAGAACGGACTGCCGCATCATGCCCATGACGAGAAGGCGAAGAGCTCCTGGCGGCGGGGCCAAGTTCAAAGTGCCTTGCGTGCGGGACGCGCTTTACGAATGGTTCGTTGGCTTACGGTATGGCATCGATTGGCAACGGTTGGCGGCAGAGCGGCGCAGCCGTGGCTCTTCAAGGTTGTGCCGACTCCCTCGGTCGCTAATCACTGCCAAGGCGAATCAATTGGTATTAGAATACGTGCAATCGTCCCTGTTGAGCGGCGAACCAGCTGTTGCGGTTCACATTGATAGTCATTGGCATCGAAAATTCGAAGAACAATATGGCCTGTGCATGAGGCAGGCAAACAGGAAGTACGCAGTTCCAAGGCCAATCGTAAAAGAGCGCCAGGAAACTAATTGGGTTAACATTTTCCGGGTGCGCTACCTCATCGTTTTGGCCTTCGGATACGACCCATTGCTTCTGAACTTCGATCAATCTCCGTTCCACCACAACGAAACGGGCAGCCAGAACAAGCCCACATTGGCGGTTAAGTGCAGCGTTGTGCCCGTGGTCGAAGGAAATAGTGATGTCAAGTCGCGATGGACTGCCAACTTGACAGTACAGTCGCATTTTCCGAACTACGACCCAGGAAACCAGCTGTCGCGGTTTCCTTTTCCAGCGGCCGAGTGTATGTTCAAGGCCGAAAGTCAAGGAGCTGTTGACAAGCGCCTCCAGGCGTTCCGCAAGAGTCGCAACTTCCCGCCATGGCTCACTGTTACAGTGGGACCGAAAGGAAGCTATCGCGATGCCGACGTCATCGAATGGCTAAAGAGGCATTTGGAGCCGTGGATGCCAGGTCGCGATTTGAGGATATATCTATGCGACGATTACAAGTGCCACAAAACCAAGAATGTCTGGAATTATTGTTGGCAATGCGGATACATCCACATGGTGCGTGGAGGTGGCACCACTCCAATAGGTCAACCGCCCGATACCGACCTCAACGAGTTTGTGCGCGCAGCGTACTCTCACAAGGAGAGCGCAATGTTGATGGATAAGATGCGCGGCGGACAGGTGGTGCCCTCCTTATCGCACGAGGAATGCATGACGGTGATGTTGGGCGTCTTGTCAGACCCCGCGCTGCACATTCATGCTTCCAAGGGGTTTAAGAAAGTCGGGGACGCAGTCGATCTGCATGGAAAGGAAGACCTACTGATATGCCGCGAGGCAGGGGTGCTTTGGAATGAGCCAACGACGGACGGATATCCAAACATGCGCGCGAAGATTGATGCAGAACTGCAAGATCTCAAGGAAGAGTTTGATTCTGGAGGGATAACATTTTGCGAGCGCGACGTCAAGCGTCTGATAGATCCGTACCCAAAGCACGACAAGGTTGATCGCGTGCTTGAGAACTTGGGCGAGGATTTCTACCACGACTCGGTGCACCGCTTGGAGAACAGTGCAGAACTGTCAGCTGTTGCGACAGAAGATGCCGATGCTCAAGCGGGGGAAGATGATTCCACCAGCGACGGCGCCGACTCAAACGACGAACGTGAAGACTTCAGCACGATCGCCGCCGCGAGCGATCACTTGCCAGCTGTCGCGGCAAGCGAAGTCACGGTGCCACGCGAAGACATTGTTCCTGTGCGCGCTTACGCGAGTGAGCAAGTGGGGCGACTGATGGACACGATTCATGCGTTACAGGGGAACGTCGAGGGTTTGCGGGCCGTCGGGTGTGTAAGAGCCGTGCAATGCCTAGAATTCGAATTGACAAAAGCCAGAAGGAGATTGAGGGCCATCACACAAGAAAACGAATCAGTCCTCAATAATTTCAACAGCCTTCGCCGCGCGGAAAACTTGCGTCGATTGGAGCAGGATCAAGCCATTGCTGAACGCAAAGAAAAATGGCGCGACGCGCAACGGGCAATAGCAGCAGAGAAAGAAGCGACCAAGCAACTACAAGTCAAACGCCAAAAGCTGCAAGAGTTGGAAAGCGTTACCGCTTGCAAGCATGCCATCAAAAACTTCACGTTGGAGGAATTGGGCAAAGGTACTAACAATGCAGGCGGCGTCAAAGGGAGAAAAAATCGCTGGGAGGTCCTTGACCGTATTGCTCGGTTAAAGGCAGGGCTCTCCGCAGGTCAGCGGAACGATTGGCAGTGGTTCAAAGAAGCGTGGGACAAAGCTATGGTCACGGAGCACGGGGCGGACTGGCCTGAGCAGTTCGCGACATGGATGCAACAAGTGTTGACGGATCCGCGTAGCAACGCGTTCTCTATCTTCGTGTATAACGAAACTTGCCGCGTGTTCAAAGGCGCTGCTGCCTTACAAGTCCCAGGGGGGTGATCAGCTGTTGCGATCACTTGCGATCAGCTGTAGCGATCGCGCTTCGTTGCGACGTGCATTAATTCGCCGCGGTCGAAGTGACCGTGCCGAATGTTAGGCTTTGGGTAAGATTGGAGTTGTATGTGGTGTACAGCGTTCCAGAAACAATCCACAGGTTACGCTTATGCCGCCAGCCCTTCCAAGCACTTGTGGATTACACGCGTTCAAAGTTAGCCACTCCAGACCAGTGGGGATTTACTTAATGAATTAGGTGACGAAATTTTCCTTGGCACAATTTGCGGCTTGTGAACTTAAGCAATTAATTAATTAATGACTTAATTAGGCACGGTCCATGCTTTTTTTACTCTGGAAGTTTTCTCCACCACTCGCTAGGAATGGTCACTCGCTAGGAAATGCTTGAAGTCCAGACAGAGGCGGAGCCAAAGACAGAAACAAAACCAAAGACAACGGCAGGGACACGGGCAGGGGCAAACGCAGGGCCGTAATTAGGTTAAGGCAGAGACCGAGACAAACAAACAGACAGGCACGCAAAAAGCCAA
>Ga0115008_10005808_pt1 | contig 10179 bp, 14 predicted proteins | sample FraStrMetagenome_FD_87164 | JGI IMG/M metagenome (GOLD analysis project Ga0115008, IMG submission 87164) | Marine eukaryotic phytoplankton communities from Arctic Ocean - Fram Strait ARC3M Metagenome | ecosystem: Environmental > Aquatic > Marine > Oceanic | place: Fram Strait | collected...
CAGAATGCAGAATGCAGAATCAGCCCCAAAGCTGTGAACTGGTACCCGATGCAGGATGCAGATGCAGAATGCAGAATGCAGAATCGGCCCCAAAGCTGTGAACTGGTACCCGATGCAGGATGCAGATGCAGAATGCAGAATGCAGAATCAGCCCCAAAGCTGTGAACTGGTACCCGATGCAGGATGCAGATGCAGAATGCAGAATCAGCCCCAAAGCTGTGAACTGCCCCCGATGCAGGATGCAGATGCAGAATGCAGAATGCAGAAGCAGGCCCAAAGCTACAGCTGTGAGAGACGTGCTGGATGCAGGATGCAGAATGCGGAATGCTAAAACTCACCCACAGCCAGGAGAGAGCGGACAGAGTACCGATGCAGGATGCAGGTGCAGAATGCAAAAACTCCCTCGCCCAATATAGGTAGGAGAGGCCAAGAAAAGAGTCGTACAGAATGCACAATGCAGGTGCAGAATACAGAATCCCACCCAAGAGTGCACTGTGTGTGCAGAGAGGGTCTGTATGGTGCAGATGCTCTCTATACAGACTGCATGCTGCATGCAACATGTCTTCGGGCCGACCCTCCGATTTTATGAGAAGAGAACAAAGGAAGTGTCCAGATTCATGATCCGTCAGAGTAAGCAAAACTCGGGGTCCCGTACCATGCGGAATCGACCCTATCCGGTGCTCAAGTGCTCAAACTCGGTCTGGGGACGCACGTCGAAACGAAACCCTTTCAGACATTATGGCCGCGACCACAGTGACTGCGCGACCACCAGCGACCACCGAGCTTGACGGCTCGGCTGCTCACACTGGCCACGGGCGGCGCACAGTGGTCTCGGCTACGCTGGTCACGCTCCTCTTCTTTGCAGGAGCGGCGCGCGCTTTTCTCTCTCGTCGCTCACTGAGCTCACAGCATCGTCTGACTGGTAATTGCCTCTGTGCCCCCTTCACAGGCTACGCTCATCAAGCAGCCATCCCAAACGTCGTTGCTCTTCAGCGATGACGCCAACGCGGCCTCATTCGTGGGCGACGAGGATCGCCCTTGGTGGTGGGAGGCCCAGTCCGCACCGCGAGAGGCAGAAGCAGACGAGAAACTTGGCTTTGCTGACTCGTTGCACATGATGGTGGGCACGATGAGCCAGCCAGTCAAGCAGGCCAAGGACGAGCTCCTGGACAAGCCATTCGACAAAGCGACTGCTGTCTTGCCGCTGAAGGAGGGTTGGAATGGCGCAGAGGCCGAGCTAGAGTCGGTGAAGAGTGGGCCCTCGGCATCAGCCGCATTCGCCGCACACTCTTTCGACGCGGCGAATTGCGCCCTCAGTCCGATTGGATGCTGATCATTAAGGCGCCCGACCGAGCAACGACCAACGAGGAATATACCGCCTACTTAGTGCGCTCCAGTATCGCAATACTTCTCAGTATTGCGGCAGACTGATCGCAACATGTTTGTTTCATGAGACCAGACATGCTTCATGACAACAACATGCACATGCACATGCACAACAACATGTACATGAACATGTGGTCTGAGAGCATGCGCATACCTCGGGACGGCGGCTGTTGAGGGGGGGGGGGGCGAGAGTTGTTTGACAGTGCATGTGTGTAGCACTTAACACGAACATACCCGAGAGAGAGAGAACGTACCCGAAGGGGGAGTGCCTGCCAGGTTTTTTATATATGCAAATGGAGAGGGCCATATTTCGTAAGTATATTTATATGATCCTGCACAGGCTGCACAAAGACCGCATGGATGGGCGGGCGGGGAGGAGACCACCCCCTCCTTTCGCTTTACCCCTTTGTACTTGCTTGGAGCACTTGGAGTGCGGTCGGCAAAGAAAGAAAACATACAAGCCAAAGGAGGGATGGGAGGACGGCACGCCGCCACCACACATGCGGTCGGCAACCTCGCATAAAAAGAATGGTTTGCGCGCCTTTTTTAAACTGCTCCCTTGCCCCGTACTATCACGTTCCGCCGCGTTTCGACACTCGCACATGGCGCTCGAGCCGCCCACGGTCGCACGGCCTTCGGCTGCGTTCGTCCACAAGCAACGCACAGCGCACACCGGGCCCACGGTCCTCGCCGACGGGTCGCTTGAGCAAGTTGGCGCCGCTCTCGAGGCAGAGCTCAACCGTTCGCTCGCGGAGAAGTATAACTGGGGCGCGGCTGAAGCTGGCGAGGGGCAGCAGCGCGGTTTCATCGGCGCTTCCATCGGCGTGGTGCGCCGCGTCCGTCGCATCAAGCGCCGGGTCGAGCACGCTTTGCACGTGGGCAAAGCTGTCATCAATGGCATTGAGACCGCCTCGGACGCAGTCACGACTCTTCGCAACGGAGTGGCTGTAAGCGTTGACATCCCTATCGCCGCCGACCGGACGATCTCCACGCCGTACGGGAGCCTCGAGCTCGCTGCGGACGACATGTCCGCCAGCGGATCCCTCAAGCTCAACCTTGCCTCTCATCCGCTCAAGGGCAGCCTCACTGGCCTCGTCGAGGGCGGGCTGAAGGGTGGCCTCGAGGGCGGGCTGAAGGGTGGCCTCGAGTCGGGCGTGGTCGGAGCCGTGACTGGGGTGCTCCCCACTCCTTCCGTGAGCGCCGAAGTCGTCCTCCAGTTTGATGTTGCGTTCGACTTCGAGTTCAACGAGGGCGTGCACCTTCGCTACCCGCTCTGCAACTGCCCGGCTGCGCCCTACATCCAGGTTCGCCCGTCCACCGTTGCGATGGAGGCTTCGCTGGCCGTGTCGTACAGCATGGGCGGCATTGCGGACGCTGCTGACGCTACGCCGCCCGGTGGCATCGTAGTCACCATCCTCGCGCCACCGACTGCGGCTGCTTCGGCTCGCCTCACCTGCTGCGGCCGCGGGTGGTGCCTCTTCCCGATGTGCCAGTTCCTGTCCTGCTGCCTCAATCGCTGCATTGCACCGCGCATCCTCGCACCGGCGATGGAGACCCTCGACGGAGCCTCCATCACTGTCGATCATAAGAGCGAGAGCCAGAGCCGTGAGCCGATGAATGCCTCGGCGGACAACAACATGCTTACCTACCAGGGCCAGCCGTTTTGAACTCGACCTCTCTGCTTGGCGGCAATGACAGGAATATCGCTGGCCTTGGTCGACATAAATGTGTTTGTGATATGGCGGTCCGAAAGCTGTATTTGTTGGGCGACAAGAGCTGAATGAAATTCACAGACCTTGGTATGCGAACTTAACAAACACAACTATCGCACACACAAAAGCTGACGGGCACTACGACACAGGTGCGGACTGGTGTCTGGTGCGTGGCACCAACACCTGGTAAAAAAAACGATTCAACAAAAATACCAGGCGGGGCGGTGGACGTGCGGGCGCGGGGTGCGATGCGGTGTGTTTGTGTGTGTGCGGCGTCATGTGTATGTCCCTTCGCTTGTTTTCGAAGGCCCCGAGGCTCGTAGCTCAAAAAAAAATACCTGAGACGGACGTCCCCATATGTGTGTGTGCATATGCGCCGCTCTCGCGTCGGATCTCCCTCGCTTGCCGCTTCCCGTTCGGCATGTGGCGGCCACTGCTGCACGGGGTGAACGAGAATCAGCACGGGGGCGCCCGACTACGCCGCTGGGGCTGCGGAATCGACAAGGACCTGCTCACCCGCTCAAAATGTGCGGGAAATCCGCAGCCTGACTCGCTGAAGGAGGCGCCGCCATACGTCTTCAAGATCCATGGCGGAGGAACCCGCTGCGGCAAGGAGGTGCGATTGCAGCGGCCAGCACAGCGCGCGCACTCGAGCCAGTGTCGACCGGGGTGGTTAGATGGGCAACAAGCAGCTGGTGACTGAGTCGTTGCTTCCGTTTGCGATGCAGGCCAGCATGCAGCAGCAGTGGAAGTCCTTCTGGGCAATGACGGGGCTCTCACCAGACTGCCTTCAGTCGGGCCGCTTTGATCTCTACGTGCTACCCAACATCTGGTGTTGGTTTGCCACCCTGCTCGCCGGCACACCGCTCCGCATCTTCACCTACCACAACGGCCTCCAGGTGTGAGAGAGAGGGAGCTTTGGTTGTCCGTAGTGCGGGCATCCAGTTCGCAAGCGACCGAGTCGCTACTGGGGCTAATCCCTCTCACACAGCCTGCCCATCACACCATGTCCCTGCACCTCCCATCCCAGATGCTCCTGGCGCTGCTCATTATTCTTGGCGTCGGCTTCTTGTCGCCATTGCCAAGAGAACTATACCCGGAGGGCGACTATCTCTCCCTTGCCCACTTCAAGAACGCAACCAATCCGAGGACTCGCTTTGAGAGCGTTGGGAAGTTCATCGCAAGCCCAAACACAATCGTTCACGACCAGGCCACGAGCCCCTTCACCTGTTGACCCCTGCCTCGACAGATTGCCCTTTGCCGATCATTCTCCTCCCTTCGCCCAGGTCCGCGGCATTGCAAGCGACTTTGGCGGCCTCACGAACTTTGTGCTCGGTATGTTTGTGTCGACTGTGCTTGGGAGGATCTATTACGCACAGCGCGGCATGCTTGGCACCACCTTCTCCGCCATCCTCGGGTTCGTCTTCCGGCTCGTCAGCAGCCTCGGCCCCATACGCTCCTGCTGCGCCCCTCCCCTTGGGGGGGCTAGCGCCGCCTACCCTTCCACCGGGCCCGGCGAGGCGTCGCACCCTCCTCCGTCGGACAGGGTGCAGGTTTGAGCCGCAATGAATACCAGCCGCTGTGAACAGACGACGCGCCCAGCGCCACTTGGCGTATCGTCCGCGTCCGAGGAGTGCGGAGAGAAGCCCGAGCTGCCCGTGCACGTGAGGCGCGCGCAGCAGCGGCTGGTGCGCTGGGCGAATGCGGTCTTTCGATTGCTCTGGCTGGAGGTTTGGCACCATCTACCCACTTCGAAAGATAAAGGCGATTGCCCGGAGAAAACCTGGTGTTGGCTGCCACTGCCTAGGTGTGCGAGTACGACGACCAGGTCCACAACGACGCCTCGGTGACTACGCACGTGCAGCAGAGGCGTGTGGACACGGCCCATCCTCACTATTCCAAGCGAACAGGTGATGGACGGCATGCTCGGCCCTCTGCTTACCGACGGGGAATGGGCGCGGATTGGCAACGTCGCGAGCCGCGTGACGCACATCGTCTATTGGATGAACACGACGATCCAGGACCTGCGGCGGGAGGGCTACCTGGATGACCTGTCAGCCCAGAGCCTAGGCGACGAACTCAACAAATTGAGGGGCAGCGACGATGGCGACCCAGTCTCAATGCCTTGGAGGGGTTGGTTCACATCCAACCTGTGAGCAGGCAGCAACAACTACGGCCTCTCCTCGATCCCGTTCCCCTACGTCTACGTGACTGCGCCATGCGCGGAGGAGTGGCTGCTCCAGTGTCGATGCTCACGCCCCCTGCCGTGAGCAGGTGATCGTAATGATGACTAAGATCCACATCTTCTTCCAGGTGTTCAACGCATTTTCACCCCAGCCACGACAATGCCCAGCGCATACAAAAGACCGTCGATGGCTCGACCCGCGCTTCACACGCCCGCACCTACAACTCCGGTTGCACCTCGTTTCATAGGTCTTTGATCAGGCGCTCAACTTCCGCATCCTTGTGGCGTTCGCCTCGCTCGATGACGATGGTTGGGCCTCCCACCAGTACTTGTGGGGTGCCTTCATGATGATCTTCCGCGCGCTCGCGAGGACCTGGCTCTACCAGGTGCTGGCGGGATGTCCGCGGAGAGCCACCACAGACACATGATCAGAGAGCTCACTTCTCGCACCTTGCACCGACTGCGCAGGCACTGCTCGACCTCTACTCGCTGCTGAGCTCGCCGAACGAGAGCCAGCTCGCCGGCCATATGCCGGTCAAGACTTTCCTACAATTCACAGAGTCGGTTGGTGCGCTTGGGCGCCGGCTTGCCCCGAGGAGCCCGGCTCACTGCCGTGTGGGTTCAATCAGGTGACCTGCGCGATGCTCGATCAGAAGGACACAATCCCGCGGCCTGTGTACGAGGACGACGAGCGGAAGGACGTCCTCGCGAAGATGGCTTCGCCGGTGCCCTCTCCGACCGTCGGCCCGCGAGACACAAAGGGAGAGCGGGCCATCCGCAAAGTGATCAACTAGTGGGGCCAAGCAGGCAGCTCTACAGGGACTCAGGTTCATTCTATAACTCTCTCCTCTGTTGTTGCTTTTTGCTTTCATGGCGCCCGCTGAACCGCCACGTTTCTTGTCAGGAGCACTCTCGTCCGATTTTGCGCGGCACATACACACAGCAAAAGGCTGTGACAAACAGGCGCGAGCCTGAAAACCACAACAGACCCGTGATAATAAGGCTGAATAGAGCTGTCCCGCAAACGCCGAGGCGCGCAGCGCACCTGAGCCCATTGGCGGGGCGTGGCTGAGGGGAACGCCCAGACACCAGCGAGAAAGTGAGGAAGTAGATCAACCTCATATAGAGTTTTTCCACATCACACGGACGGCGGCTCATGGGCTCAGAACTTGGCGACGGGGGGACGGGCAATAATGTGACGCACCATCACGCCGGGATGTCTTTCAGTATATAGTAGCTACTTACGAACATAACCGGCGGTTTAAACCGGAGGTAGGCTGAGCTGTCAGGGTCTTTTCTGATTTTAGGTATGTTGTGTAGGCAAATCAAGACACAGAGAGCTCACACAAAAGCGTCACACTTTACGATCGACGCCAGAGGCGCAACGCCCGGTTCAAGCTAAAGCAGAACACCGCTGTCGCCGATGATGCGCCGATCGCCGTCACCACTGTGAGCAGAGCTGCGCCTTGCGCGGAGAGCAGCCAGCCGCGGACCTCATAATCGATCTCCTCCAGATTGGCGACCGTCTCTCTGAGCAGCTGCAGCTCGGTGGCCTGCTGCTCCTTGCTCCGCTCCAGCTCCACCACCGCCTACCGCGAAGGCGTCGAGTTTTAAGCTACTCTCGTGAGGCTGTGAAAGCACGCCCTACCTAGCTACTTGCCCCCAAGGCAAGTGCGTCTGTTCGCAGCCCACGAGAGTAGTTTTAAGCCAGCACGAGCCGAGGTTGAGACGGTACATCACGCTCGGAGCGCCTCCACGATCGCGCGACGCGACGCCGCACTCGTAGCAAGGACCGCCTCGGGGCCGCCGGGCTCGTCCTCTGGCACGGCCACGTGCGACCCCACCTGCGCAGGTTCGCCACGACGTTCCTCGCCCTCGCCCGCAGCTAACGCGACCGCCTCCAGCCGAGACGCCAGTGCCAAAGTGCGCTCTTGTCGTGTTGTGCGCTCAGGTCGAAGAGAGTTGGCCGCCGAAATCACGGCGCTCGACCTGTGCCGAACGGCAGCAATGGGGGTGAGGCTGGGCTGTCTCCGCTATCTCCGTGTGCTCCGACTCCCATCCGCTCTTTGTGATTTGCCGGCGGAACCAAGAGAGGGAAAGGGGTGAGGCTGGGCTTGTCTCCGCTATCTCCGTGTGCTCCGACTCCCATCCGCTGTTTGCGATCTGCCGGCTGAACCAAGAGAGGCTTGCTGCGGCGAGGCTCTTGGCCGTGTCGCTGGCGATGACCCGAGAGCAGAGGCTCACCCCGCCCAGGACAGCGGACTGGACGAGGTCGCTCTGCACAGCTCCGCTCACCAGCTGTTTGGTCCTCTCCCCGAGCCCTCGCACCGTCTCGCTCGCGCCCATCCGCTGGAGCGCCCACTTAGTCCACCGCTCGGTCGATTCCACTGTCTCGCTATGAAGCACCGCCTGCACCACGGGATGCTCCGCAAGGCTAAGGGCGGCATGCACGGTCTGGCTCTCGACGGCAGCCCGCACGAGTGTCGTGCCCAGGCGCACGGGAGGCTCGATCATTTGGACCGCCGTTTGAACCGCTGCGTGCGCTGAGTCGGACTCTGCCGTATGCACCACCGCACGGAGGGCGTCGGCGAGCGCACGGCCCGCGGAGTCCGCCTCAATGGTCTCGGCGGCGACGTCGAGGCTATGGGCAATGAGCACGCGCGCCGCATCCGATCGCACCACCCCTGCCCCCTGCCGGAGCGATCCGGCAACCGCGTCACGCATAACCTGCGACTCTAATGCGGCTGCAATGCCATTGATTGAGGAGGCAAAGATGGCGACGAGGTCGCGGCCAGCCTCACCCTCCAGCCAGTGGCGAACCAGCTTGTCGCGAACCACATGCTTTGGCTCCACGCGGGCCACGGCAGCGCCGTCGTCGTCGCGGTCCGTGCCAGTCATGTGCGTCCCCGCAGGGCGCGAGACACACGCGGCGTCGTCGTGACGTTCGTCGCGTCGGACGTCCGCTGAGCGATTAAAAGTCTGGTCTCCGGCGCGATACACGTTGTTAAACTCGTTGGAGCCCTGGTGGGCCGTCCTTCCATCCCTCCCTGTTGGGTTGTTTTTCTTCCTTCGCTCTTTTTCTTTTCCTTTACTCGATGTCGCTCTTGCTGGAAAAGCCGCTTCTGCGCGAGGCGGTCCGACTCGCCGACGAGGGCACCGAGACCGCCGACCCGATCGCAGCCTTCGCCGCCTCTCAGCTGAAAGTCGTGCGCGGCCTGCCCGCGGAGACGCTTCTCGCGCCGATTGAGGCGGAAGTAGACGACGAGAGCGACGAAGACGAGGCCAAGGCTCGCGAGGAGGGCCCGGCCGCGACCTCCGACGAGGCGGACGACGGCACCTCGCCCGGCGACTACTCCGCGCAGCACGCGCTGGCCAGCGGCAGGCTTCACGCGGCAAGGGCCGAGGCTGCAGCGCTCTCGCAGGCTTCGCCGCAGCCGAGCCGAGCCGAGCGAGGCGTCGCCCGCAGCCTCCGCCGCCCACGCCGCAGGCGCTCGACTTGCTGCGAGGCCGGCGGCACCTCCTTCCGACTGCCCTCACGGCGCCTCCGCCGCCGATCCGGGAGGCGGAGGACGAACCGGCGCTGCAGCTGCGGAGGGCCAGGGCGCTCATTGGAGGCGCGGCGCGCGCACTGAGCGACGGCGCCGACGGGCTCGCTTCCTCTAGATGCGGGACGGCGGTAGTGCCTCAAGGTTGTAAGCCATCCCTCGAGACGCCATCAACCGCGAGGGGACATGAGACGTCATCAGCGCACCTCGAGACCTCGAGACCCGCACCGCAGCCTAGAAGCGGGACGCGGGGCCCCATACCTCCCCATACCTCTCCGTATCTCCCCGTATCTCATCGCCAGCTGCCCCCCCCGGTTCGCCTGCTGAACTAGGCTCGCGCCGCGGGTCCACTTAATAAGTATTACTTACTGCTCAAGAATTGATGAATGGCCTAGGCTCGCGCCGCGCCTAACTAATAAGTATTAATTGATGACTAAGAATTGATGAATGGCCTAGGCTCGCGCCGCGCCTAACTAATAAGTATTAATTGATGACTAAGAATTCATGAATGGCCAGGCTCGCGTCGCGACTGAGTGCGGAGCAGACGCTGTGTGAGGAGGCGCCTGCCCCTAGCAGCCCCTGCCCCTAGCAGCGGAGGACGGACTCGTGTCTTCCCACCAGCGCTCGAGAGGAGACGGACTCCGCTGTACTCGTACTCTACTCCGCTGTAATGACTGTGCTCGCAGCCCCTCGTGCTCGCGCGGTGCTCTGAAGACGCTGCACAGTGCCCGTCTTCCCGCCCGGAGGATGGCGTAGCCTGCACGCAGGTGTTTGGCCGCAGGCCCCCCCCCCTCTTCCTCACGGCTGCTGTCTGCCTGCCAGGTGGCTGCGCTGCGGTCGCACTGGCGTGTGGTCGGCGTGGACTCGGTGGGGGCGATGGCCGAGACACGGCCGAGACACTTCCGAGAGACCTCCGGCGCATACTTCCGGGGGAACCTCCCAGACACCTCCCAGACACCTCCCAGACACCTCCTAGACACCTCCGAGACACCTCCGAGATACCTCCGGGACACCTCCAAGCCCCTTCCCCTTTCCAGAACGCCTAGAGATTCCTCCGAGATTCCTCCGAGATCCTCCGAGATTCCTCCGAGGTTCCTCCGAGGTTCCCCGGGCGGCTTGTCCAGCGCGGAGCGTCGGGGCGGCGCTATCTCCCCGTATCTCCCCATATCTCCCCATATCTCCCCGCACCTCCCCACACCTCCCCACACCTCCCCACATACAGGCGCGGTCCGGGGCGTGGGAGCGGCGGTACTCGCTGCGGGTCCAACTTGCCGGAGGCGGCGAGGCGGCGGAGGAGCAGGAGGAGCAGGAGGCGGGGGAGGAGGCGGCGGGGGCGGAGGGGGCGGGGGAG
>Ga0115008_10005812_pt1 | contig 10178 bp, 7 predicted proteins | sample FraStrMetagenome_FD_87164 | JGI IMG/M metagenome (GOLD analysis project Ga0115008, IMG submission 87164) | Marine eukaryotic phytoplankton communities from Arctic Ocean - Fram Strait ARC3M Metagenome | ecosystem: Environmental > Aquatic > Marine > Oceanic | place: Fram Strait | collected 2012-06-18
AAATTATTTTGCCCAGTGTTGTGCGGGCCCGCGGCGTAAAATTCTTTTCCACAGTTGATGGGCCCTCATTTCGTGCATCCGAGTGCCCCGGTGCCGGTGGAGAGGCGCAGCGTGCAGAGGTGGCAACCGGGCAGTCCGTAACCACCGCAGTAGAGCCTTAAACGCATCACGGTGGCAGAGCGGCCCGTGCAGCTAGCTGGGCAGTCCGCGACCACAGCAGAACCTCAATGCGCAAGTTCGCCAGGCGCATCCTCCACCGCTTCCGACGGAGCCGGACTCCAGACTCGCCGGCTCCGTCGCAGCTCCGGGTCCTCGCCTCTGACTTGTGCAGCTCTGCTGCTGCTGCGGTGCGAGCGGCTGCTGCGAGCGAGGCGCGAGCCGTCGCGATCACGCTCAAGTATGCGCTGCCAGCGAGTGTCAGCCGCCCTCTGCTTGCCGCGGCCCGCTCCTTTCTTGGCCAACCCGCCGCTGCTCCAGAGCCGTCCTCCGTGGAGCCGGAGCAGGAGCTGAGGGACCTGCTGGTCGGCGTTGGAATCATGGTGCTCCTCGTGCTCTCTGCGAGAGCGGGCGCTGGGTGGCGGAGACGCAGCCGCGCGATGGCCACCGGCCTCGCTCGCTCGCTCTCCTGTCCCGCGCTGCTCGAGCTCCACTCGCCTCGGGGCATCGCCGCGTGCGCTCAGATGATGGCGGCGTTCGACGAGCGGAGTCCGGGGCGGGCTCAGCTCCGCCGGATGCGCAGCCGCGAGTCTGCGCCGAGCCTCCCTGTCGTGGAGGAGGAGGAGGCGGTGGAGCCGGCAGAGGACGGGCCCGCGGTCCGCATCGGCCGGCACGCCACGCGCCGCCGCCGGCGCAGCCGATCCGCCTCTCCTCCCTCCCGGCCGGCTCCTCCCTCCCGCAAACGAGGCGATGCGTCCTCCGTGGCCGAGGGAGAGCTGCAGGCGGCGGGTGGGTCGCCAGAGGCGGAGGAGCAGCGTTCGTATCCGTCGCCGTCGCCGTCGCCGTCATCGCTGCCGTCGTCGCCGCCGCCGCCGCCGCTGGCCGCACCGCTGCCACCTGCCCTCGCCTCCACCACACTCCAGCTGCTGTCGACGCCTCCCCTCCCTCCCGCAGCCGCGCCCGAGGCCGCGCCGCCCGAGCCGGCGGAGCCCGCCGTCTCCGTCTCCTCTGTCGTCGGCCGGCTGCCTGCGATGCTCCTGCCAGACAGCGAGGCGCGGTACGAGCACGTCGCGAGCGGGCTGCAGAACCTCGGCGCCGAGGCCGGCCAGGCGGCCAGGGAGTCTGACGCGGCGGCGAGGGCGAAGGCGGCGGCGAGGACGGCAGGCCCGCGGCAGAGCCCTCCCCACGTCGTCGTGCTCGGAGATGAGCGGGTCGGCAAGAGCACGGTGGTCGGCCGGCTGCGGCTCGCCGCCCGGACCCGCGCAGTGCCGCTTCGCGTGCACGAGGGCCTCCCCGCCTGCCTCCCCGCCTGCGCGGCGCCGCCCGACCTCTCCGCCGTGAGCACGGCGGTAATCGTGTGGACAGCCGAGGCGGGATGCCTCTGCGGCCCGCTCGACGGGTACGTCGACCGGTACTTGCGGTTGCTGCAGGCGGCGGCCCCCGGCAAGCCGCCGCGCCAGACGATCGTCCTCTGCAATCGCACGGACGAGTGCCCGTGCCCACTGCCCGAGATCGCCTGCTTGATGCAGAAGAGGCCGCAGGCGATCTTCTTGGCGGGGTCGGCGCTGAGAGGGACGAACATGGCGCCGCTCTGGCGCTTTGTGGAGACGTGCGCCGCGCCGAGACTGCAGGGAGCGTGATCTATGTGGGAGGTACGGCATCGTTGATGGTCTCCGTGGTCTTAGGTCTAGAGAGGAAGAGAGAGCCACTCTCACAAGCGTCGTACGTGTGTGTAGACGTAGAAACGGTGTCTCCTTGCGCTGGGAGTCTGATATCGCATCGTCAGCGGCTCGCCGCCCTTCATGCACCGCTCAGCATCGCGGAGGCGGCTAGCACTGTCGCGCTTGAATGCCGGCATTCAAGCGATCTCTGTTAGCGAAACGAGGATAGCGTCGTGCCGGAGTGAAGCAAAAATTCTTTTCGCATATGCTACGGGTCCCTAGTAGCATATGCTGCTGTCTTCGCAAACGCGCGCTCTCTCTCCGCCACCCTCTCTGATCACTACTCTGCAAGCCCTGCCGCCCTCTCTGATCACTGCACTCTGCAAGCCCTGCCGATGCAAACCAGACCTCGTGTCGGCCTGGTCGGCCGACCGAGCGTTCGGAGCACGGCCGTCGCTGACTACCTCGGCTCGCCGTGGGTGCACCTCCGCCCCGCCGCCGCAGTCGACACGGAGGCGGTGCTTCGTCAGATTGAGCTGGCAGAGAGCGACCTCAAGTTTGGCAGGCCGGGCGCAGAGGAGGCGCTGCGCTCTCGCTCGTACGAGGCGGTGCTACGCAGCATGCCAGAGGACCTCGCACTGCACTACAAGGTCTGGGAGCTGCTGCTCGCGATGAACAGGAGGGACGAGGCCATGGCATCGAGTGGGCGCGCGTGCCGCCGCTCCACCTGCAGCCCGACCAAGGCGGCCTACCACGCCTGCCTCGTCAGCAGCGCAGAGCTGCACCGCTGCCACGGGCCGGACGGCAGCTGCTCAGCCCACCGGCAACGTTGGCCACAGCGCAAGGCGACCACCAACGGGTCGGCGGCCGTTCTCGCCACCGCAGAGGAGGCCGCCGCCACACACATCGCCGAGTTCGAACAGCCCGAGCCGCCGGCCGAGTTGCCCGAAGGCTCCTCCTTCTGCGGCTTCAACCCGACGATGGTCGTGGTGCCGTCGGGCGGCGGTGCCTCCGCCGGCCGGAGCGGCGGCGGCGCACCCGCGGCGCTCGTGTCTGCTCTGGGCGGGGTGTCCGGCTCTCTGCTCGTCTTCTTCCGGTACTCGGACGTGCGCAGCGCGTGGAGCTTCCACGTGCCCGCAAAGTGGCAGCAGTACGAGGCGGCAGAGTGGGAGCTCGCAAAGACGGGTGAGCGGAGGCGGGGCGGCGGCGGCGGCGGCGGCGGCGGCGGCGGCGGCGGGCTGGGCGGGCTGGGCGGGCTCGGCGGGCTCGGCGGGCTCGGCGGGCACGCGGCGGAGCTCGAGGCGGAGCTCGAGCACGCGGCGGGCAGGGCGGGCGGCGTGCCCGCAGGCCGGAGGTGGGACATGCTGGCAGAGGCCGAGGCGGCGCGGCAGGCGGGCGAGGAGGGCGATGGCGGGGGCGGGGGCGGCAGCGGCGAGGATGGCCTTCGGAGCGAGCTACAGGCGGCGGCGGAGGCGGAGGCGGAGGCGGCGGGGATGGCGACGGCGAAGGACGACGACGACGACGACGAGCTGCTCGTGTACTCTGTCGAGTCTACGGAGGGCGGCGGCGGCGAGCGGCGGCACTCGCGGGCGAGGTGTGGCGCGGCGGGGCTGGCTCACGGTGTGGGGGCGATGGCTGTAGGCGAGTGGCTCGTCCCCGCCGACTCGGACGCGGAGCTGCCGCCGACGAGCCGCCGATCGCTCAGAGGCGCAGTGGGCAGCACGGGAGGGCGGAGCCTCGTCGGCTTCCTGCGCATGCAGCTCGCCCCCGACGCGAGCGTCGGCGTCGAGGCTGCGCAATGGCTGCGGCTGGAGCCGCCGGAGAGCCTGTGCGGCAGCTGCGCCGCGAGGCCCGAGCCGGATTCGGCGCTCTGCCGCGCGCAGGTCTCGCTCGGTCCTCGGCTCTGGTGGAGCGGGATGCTGCTGCTCTTCCTCTGCGGGACAGGCTCTGCCACACGCTGCAGCAGGGACGTGTCCGTGACATGTCCCCGACACCGTCCGTGGCACGCCCCGCAGGCCAGCTCTACCGCGGGCAGAAGCGGAGGCGCAGGTTCCGCTCTCCGGTCGTGCGGGGCCTCCTGCTGCTCCTCGGGCGGCTGCCGCTGCCGCTGCCCGCTGCCATCACAGCCAGGCCTCGACCGCAGCCTCTTGTCTCGTGGTAGGCTGGTGCTGCTGTTGATCGAGCGGTGCGATGTGCCGCAGCGTTCTTGCTCCGAGTGGCCTTTCCTCTACGCCGGTTTTGAAGACTCGCGCGCCCTCGCGCACGGGTGTGGGCTTCGTTTGCGAGACACTCCAGAGACGTTTCCCGCGCCGCCTCCACGCGTCCACGACACGTCCGCAGGTCGGACGTCTACCTCTTCTCCAACCACGAGGACTGCCACGGCGGGCGGCGCGTCGTCGTCTCGCGGCTGAGGCAGACGGAGGGCGGCCAGCTCGAGCAGGCTGCGGCCTGGCAGCTCAGCCTCGAGGACGGCATGCCGCTGCGGCCGACGGTGCGGGGACATTTCAGAGAACCTCTCGAGACTCAACACGCTCTCCTCACCCGTCCAGCGCCATCGTCGCAGGAGAAGAATTGGTCGCCCTTTGTGCACGCCGGCGAACTGCACTTGTCGTACTCGCTCGAGCCTCACGTGGTGCTGCGCTGCGGCTGGAGCGGAGGCGGGTGCGCCGTGGCGCACAACACGTCGAGTCCGTTCCTGCAAACCTACCGTGCGCTCGGGCAGGAGCTGCGAGGCGGCCCGCCGCAGAGATTGGCCAAGACGTGCCAACACTGCCGTGAGCGTGAGCGTGGCATGATTGCTGCAGGCGGATCGCCGTATGCAGAGCTGCGCGACGGCCGGCGCCTCGCGGCGGCGCACGTCAAGGACGACGCGCACGAGCCCGCGCTCTACGGGACGGTCTTCTACCTTCTGGAGGCGGAGCCACCCTTTCGCATCGTCTCGCTCAGCCCCAAGCTCTGCATCTCAGACCGCGAGGTTGAGATTGCAATCTCGGCTCGTTGCGCGCTTCAGTACGTGACAGGCCTCGTTGTCAACGAGGCGACGAACGCAGCGCTCGTGAGCTTCGGCGAACTCGATGTTCGCATGAAGGGCGCGTTCCTACCGCTCGACCGCCTCCTCGCGCTCGCCGAGACGCATCGCCTCGAGAGCGACGAGCATGGCGACGAGACGACGAGCTCCGAGTGCGCGGCGGAGGGAGTCGGGCTGGGCGGCGGTGGCAGTGACCATGGTTTGTATTCACGCGCGTAAAAATAAAGCCGACCGCGTACGTCTTTATGTGCAATGGCGGTGGGGGCCGGCAGACGGTCCAGTCTCCAGAGAGTGTGCGAAGCATGGTTTGTATGGTTTCACGCGCGTAAATATTACTTTTCACCCTTGGTCGCATTCATCGAGGGTGGAAGGCCCGAATCGGCCTTCCCTAGCTTGGTCTGCGGCGTGTTGGTGTCCTCGCCCGCCCCTGGGCCTGCAGGCCGCGGCGGTGCCGCTCTGCCGGGCGCCCATGCAGGCATCCCAGCCTTCTTTTCCAACTCTTCGAGGCGCTTGAGGACAGCGATGCCAGCCGGGCCGCGGCGGTCGAGTTGGAGCCTCCTCGCAGCCTCCTTGGCGGCAGAGGCCTCCTTTATGCGCTGGGCAGCGGCAGCCCGCTTTTTTATCTCAGCGCGCACAAGCTCCGCAGCTCTTGCGGTGCGCTGCGTCACTTCATCAGCGGAGAGTCTCCTCGAGGCTAACTGGTTTGGGAAGCGCCCATTATCGAGCTGCTCCAGCCGCTTTAGCACCAGCTCGTGCTGCGCCTCTGCACCTGCTGCGGATGCGCTCGCAGTCCGTGGGGCGAGGAAGCGGAGGCCGCTGTACGTCGTCTCGGTGACGCTGACGAGAAGGACTAGGAGAATCACCACCCCGACAACCGCCGCCGCCGCCGATTTGGGCTTGATGCGCCACTTGGCCATTGGCGCGCACCAGCTCCGGCACGCGAACCGCTCCCAGTTTGCGAGTAGCCCGCCGAGGAAACTTGAGAGTTCACGCCCGGACTTCACGGGTTTTCAGTGTATGTAGCTCTTAGGTTTTCAGTGTATGTGGCTCTTGAACATACTTTTTAGTCTCGGAGTGGAGACGTATTTTTAGGTCTGTGAAGAACATTTTCTTCTCAAAAAAAAGTAAATGCCTGAGGTCCGCCTCTCACACCCTCACTGTCTGCGATGTGAGCTTCTTGTTTGTGCGCCAGTCCCGTGCCCAGTGTTGTGCGAGGGAGTTTCGTTGTAAAATTCTTGTTTGTCTTCAACCTTCTACGACTTGGGGTTTATGAGCCGTTTCAAGGCCAGGCGTGCGTGGCAGGCGGACGCAGCGAAGGAGGTGGTATAGCGGTCGACACACACACATGGCCAAGAAGAAGGTTAAGGGCGATGGGAAGAAGGACGGCAAAAAAGACGCAAAGGCAAAGGCTGTCGAGCCAAAGCCTCAGCCACAGCCGCTGAAGGAGGCGCGGGGGACGACAACGCAGCACAACGAGTTCATCACTGACCTTGACGGCGAGGTAGCGCCTGGCCTGAGGGGGGCGCTGGAGCATGCACGCGGCGGGCTCGCTGATGCGGCCTTCGGAACCGACATCATGACTGAGGGCATGCACACCTTTCGAGTCGACGTTGTCAAATCGGGGTCGGTGACCGGAGCCGCGTATGGTATTGTGGTTGGAGTGGCTGATGCGACAGAGGGCATTAGGCTGACCGATTCCTATGGCGGGCCGGCTTGGGGACTCCACCTCTCGAGCGCACGCTTCACGTCGACGCTCGATAGTTACGAGCGAGGCTACCTCGGCGAGCCAGCCCTTTCCGCCGAGAGGGACGGGACCAGGGGCGTCGCAGCTGGCAGCAGCATAGAGGTGACGGTGGACATGGAGCAGCGAACAGTCTCCTATGCCGTGAATGGTGGGCTGCCGTCACGCGCTCCCGTGCGCTTGCCGCCGGCTGTTAGGCCATGGGTGCTACTCGGATGGGAAGGAGACCAAATCACGGTGCACCCAGCGACGTAGCTTTGAGTAGGACGGCAATAGGAGGCTGAGTCGGCTGCTGAGAGTGAGTTGGGCTGGGGGGCCCACGCGGTGTGTCTCCCCCGCCCCCCGGCCCCCCGTGTGTGGAGTGCGACTCGTGCCTCGTGTTCGAGCCTCGTGTGGGTGAGGGCGTGTGCAGCGGAGCGGGGGTGGGGGGTGGGGGGTCTGGGCTCTGGGGGCCTCTCTGGGGAGAAAGAATGAATGAAACCACGCGCGTGTCACTGCTGACTCAGGGTCTTCTCAGCACTCACTGTCAGGGTCATCGCGCACCGGCCTCTCGCAATTAACAGTCAGTAAACACATAGACTACTCATCAGGTCACACCCACAACACGACGTTCTTTGGGACGCCCCCGTACGAGCTGTTAAAGAAGCCGAGGATGTCCTCCCTCGAGTAGCGCAGCGACCAGTGCACGCAGATGAAGGTGGTCTCGGGGAAGGCGCAGATGAATGGGTGAAGCTGCGCGTAGTGCGTGTGGCCCTTTTGCCGGACCGACTGGTCGAGCTCGGGCGACGGCTTGCCGAAGAAGGTCACCTCGTGGATGATGGCGGGGTACTTTGGCAGGATGTCGGCGTGGCGGGCGCGCAGCAGCTCGATGGTGGTGTCACCGCTGTAGAAGAGAAGCCCCTCGTGCCTCGCCTCGGTGATGGGCACGTCCTTCGCGAGCAGCGCGCCCAGCTCGTGCTTCGGCAACGCCGCGTACCTGCCCACGGATCGAGGCGTGGCGAAAGGGGCCCCGGGGCTCCCAGGGCTCCAGGGGCGGTGCGCCGCACTCTTGCTTGAGCCGCCGCTTGACGCGGTAGACGCCGTACGCGACCGCAGGGATGCCTCGCTTGTGCGGCGCGTCGAAGACCTGCACGCCGAGCGGCGTCGGAGAGCCGGCGTACGCCTCCTTGGGCAGCAGCACCTGCTCTCGGGCGGCGTGCTCTCGGGCGGCGTACTCGGGGCAGTCTCCGGCGCGGCAAAGGCCGCCCCCGCGCCTCGTCGCCGTCGCCGACGGACTCGAGCCGAAAGTCGCCGAGCGCCGCCACCGTCTCCTCATCCGTCTGCGCCGCGTCGCCGAAGTTGAGCTGCGCCTCAGCGAGCAGGAAGCGGCGCACGAGGCCTAGAAGGTTCCTAGAAGGTTCCTAGAAGGTTCTGCGCCTCGGCGAGCAGGAAGCGGCGCACGAGGCCGGTGATGGCGCGCGGCGCGAGGACGAGCGCCGCGCGCCGCGCCATGGCGGGCAGTGCGGCGGTGTGGTCGCGGTGGCCGTGCGTGAGCAAGACGCAGCGCGGTTGCAGCGACTTGACGTGGATGCCTGGGGTTGAGGGCGGGTGGGTGGGGTTGGGGGGTTTGGGCCGAGAGGAGCGGGTTTCAAGTCGGCGGGAGGCGTGCCCGCGTCGAGCACGAGCCCGAGCTCCGGCAAAAAGTAGGCCGAGGCGTCTGCGGAGCGGCCGAGGCCGACGACGGACAGCTCGCGCCCGATCTCGACGCGGCGCAGGGTGTGGTCGTCGCCCGGGATGCCGATGTGCCACTCCGCCGCTCTCTCGGCCTCGGAGACCGCAGTGCCCTCCGTCGGCGGCAGCAGCTGCAAGCTCCCCGCGAGCGCGCGGAGCGGCTGAGGAAAGGTGTCGGACGAGGCGTGCTGCGCCCGCTGCACCGCCTCGAAGAGGCCGGCCAGCTCAGTGAGAGAGACGCGTCCATCACCATCCAGGTCGGCAAGCTGCAGCAGCTTTGAGGCGACCCGCGCGATGGTCCCGCGCTCGTCGTCCTCGAGGATACGCTGCGCGTGGGCTCTCGCAACCTCCGAGGCGCCGCTGGCCGCAAGCTCCGACACGATCGAGCGCGCGAGGCTCGTGAAGAGCGCCTGCGCTTCCTCGCGCGAGAGCGTGCCGGAAGCGCAGACGTCGTAAGCGGCGAGCACGCGCTGCACCGTCACACGCTTCCGCTCAGCACCGCCCGCGAGCGAGTGCGCCGTCGCCTCGTCGCCCGCCAGCAGCGCGAGCGTCACACCCGCCAGCTGCGACACCGCCGCCGCCACCGCCTCATCGTGAACCGTTGCCGCCGCTGGAGCCGGAGCCTGAGAAAGAGCTGCCGCAGCTCTCGGAGGAGAGTGTGGCGCGTGCCGGTTCGCGAGTCTTGGCGGCCGAAGCGCACACGAACAGCCGATCAGTATGAGCGACCAGCGCATCGGGGGGACTCGCCTGGCAAAAAGAATTCACAGCGGGCTTTCTGGGGATTTATCTTTCTTTTCTCTCCCTGTGTGTGTACAGCACCACTCCACTCAGCGTGTGGTGTACGCTGCTTTTCTCTCATTTCGTCACACGACACTCGACAGGTGTGAATGCACATCGACTCGCCCCTGCGCCCAGTTCAATTGTGGGGAACGGCTTCAGTATTTCGTTTACGTGAGGGCATAAACGTAAACAGCGCGCGACCCTCAGCAGTTTACACCAACGCTGACAGGTGACAGCGCGGCCTCACAGGCCAAAACGCAAACACGGCTCGAGCTGTGCCTGCCCCACGGCCCGTGAGCGACACATCTGTGAGTCCGGTGGTCGCGCCGGCCGCCTCACCTCAGTCGACGTCGTCCACAAAGGAAGTGGCGACGTCCGGCACTGGCGCTGCTTTGGCCGGGATAGGCCCGCCCGCGGCTGCCGGCGCGGCCTTCATCGCCCTCGTAGCTGGCGCGGCCTTCACAGCTCTCGTAGCTGGCGCGGCCTTCACAGCTCTCGTAGCTGGCGCAGCCGCAACTGTCTTCGCGGCAGCCGGCGGAGCCTTCGCACTCGCGGCTGTTGGCGGAGCCGTCGCTGTCGCGCCGAGAGAGCGCGGATCGCCGGGCTGGTGCTGCGCGACGGCGAAATTCATAGCTGCCAGCGCGGCGGCGGTAGAAGTGGCGCGGAACTGCTTGCTCAGCTCGGAGGCTCCAGCCTGGCCGGGCAGCGGCAGCATCGGCTTCTGCGGCTGCGCCGGCGGCAAGGCCTGCGGTATCGCCGCCGCCGCCGCCTTTGCCCACGCCAAATCATTCGGCGCTGCCGCAGCGACGGCCACCCTCGCCGCCCCCTGAGGGTAGCCACCCTGAGGTTGGCCACCCTGCGCGGCCTGAGGTTGGCCACCCTGAGGCTGGGCGGCCTGAGGCTGGCCACCCTGAGGCTGGCCACCCTGAGGCTGGGCGGCCTGAGGCTGGCCACCCTGAGGCTGGGCGGCCTGAGGCTGGGCGGCCGCCACGGAGGCGACCTGCACCTTCGCCGGCGGCGGCCTCTTCTCGCCGTGGCGCCAGCGGCAAGACTTGCCCTTGTGGCACTTTCCCTCGAGCCACGCCTTGCACACCTCCTCCTT
>Ga0115008_10005813_pt1 | contig 10177 bp, 10 predicted proteins | sample FraStrMetagenome_FD_87164 | JGI IMG/M metagenome (GOLD analysis project Ga0115008, IMG submission 87164) | Marine eukaryotic phytoplankton communities from Arctic Ocean - Fram Strait ARC3M Metagenome | ecosystem: Environmental > Aquatic > Marine > Oceanic | place: Fram Strait | collected...
AATGCACCCTGGGCAAGAGGCTCTTCAAGAAATGGTTGTTGAGGCAGGGTTTGAAAAATGTAAGTTTTATAATTTACTTAATGGGATCGTAGCTATTCATGTTGCATATGGAAAATAGTCTTAGTCAAATTCTATCTAATCTTTTAAATGACATAGAAGAAGCTTCTCCTAATTCAAGAGGTTCGCTTTATAGCATTTACCCCATTAATTTTGTTCTAGCATTAAAGGGGCATAAAAAAATTCATGTTCATCTTTCAAAAGATCATAAAAAAATTTCCTTTAAAGAGCTTGCTTCGCCAAATTTTGAAATCCAAGCTAATGTGACAGAAATTCTTCAACTTATTTTTACAAAGAAAATAAAAAAGAGCATGCTTTCAGGAGATGTTGAATTAGCCACAGTGATGATGAGTATTTTAATAAAAGCTGATATAGATTTTATATTTCTAATAGATAAATATTTTGGGAATATTCCTGCTGTTTCGGCTCACCTAGTTAAAGAGAGACTGTCGACAAGAAAAAGTGTTAATACCAATCAAGGTAATGTGCTGCAGGCTAGATTAAGAAAACTGGGAATAAGAGTTGATAGATTAGAGGCTATAAATAGCTTATGAATATAATTATTCTTATTTATCAAGGTCTAAAGATGTCTTTCTTAGGAATGAAGTTTGGCATTTTTAAAAATCCTGATGGCAAGAAACTAGCTAAATTCCTTGAATCGCTAGGTCCTATTTTTATAAAATTTGGTCAGCTACTATCTACTCGAACAGATATCCTGGATGTAGAAACAGCTAAAAATTTACAAGGGCTTACAGATAGCTGTATGCCATTTCCAGTGGATACTTTAAGAGCAATTGTTGAAAAAGAGCTTGGTGATTCTATAGAGAATCTTTTCGATGACTTTGATGATAATCCTCTTGCTGCAGCTTCTCTTGCTCAAGTTCATTCTGCAAAATTAAAAAATGGTAAAGAAATTGTTATCAAGGTTTTGAGGCCTAATATTGAAAGAGAAGTTAAGAAGAACATTAGGCTTCTTAGAGCAGCTGCAAAATTTTGTACTTATGTTTATTCAGAAAGCCACAGATTAAGACCGCTTGAGGTTGTGAGAGATTATGAGACCACTATTCTTAGAGAATTAGATTTAAAGCTTGAGGCAGCTAACACAAACCTGACTAGAAAGAACTTTGCTAATTCTGAAGAGCTCTACATACCAGAAGTCTTTTGGGATATGACCACCAACAAAGTCATGGTTCTAGAAAGAATTGATGGCATACCTTGTACAGATATTGAGCAAATAGAAAAATATGGGATAAACAAAAAAAGACTTGCTGAAAATGGAGTAAAGATTTTTCTGAATCAAGTATTCCGAGATAATTTTTTTCATGCCGATATGCATCCTGGAAATATTTTTGTATCCAAGGAGCATCCGGAAACGCCAGGCTACATAGCAATTGACTGTGCAATAACTGGTTCCTTGTCAAATGATGAGAGATACATGCTTGCAAGAATGCTCCAAGCAGTTCTAAAACAAAAATATAAATCTTTAGCTCAGTTATTTATTGGCTCAGGCTGGGTTAATAGTGATACAAACATTAATGAGCTTGAAAATACCTTAAGAGCTTGTTGTGAGCCTATTTTTGAAAAGCCATTATCTGAAATTGAATTTGGTAAATTACTCTTATACCTCTTCCAAAGTACTAGACCTTACGGCCTATCTCTTCAACCATCCTTAGTACTTCTTCAAAAAACATTAATTCATATTGAGGGCATGGGGAGACAGATATACCCTGAATTAGACTTCTGGGGAATAGCAGAACCTTATCTTGATAATTGGCTTAAAGAACAATTTAGCCCACTCAAACTTAAGGATTTTATTGTTGATAATAAAGAAGATCTACTACTTAAAGCATCTGAGATGCCTGGATTTATATATGAAGCTCTTGATGAGCTAAGAGGCTATTCACATAATAGAAAATCCAATGATGATAAGCTTCATAAAATGGAACTACAGTTACAAAAACAAAAATACATCATATGGTTCTTTGGAGTTGGTATAATGATGGCATGGGGTATATTTGTAATACTTTCATAGGAGATTCATATGGGCTTTGGTGGAATAAGTGTATGGCAACTACTAATAATTTTAGTCGTCGTTCTTTTAATTTTTGGAAGCGGTAAACTAAAATCTTTAGGCTCTGATCTTGGAGCGAGTCTTAAGGGTTTTAAAAAAGCTGTGAAAGACGAAGAAAAAGAAAAAGACGAATAACAATTGTTTCAAATAGGCTTTCTAGAAATTGCGGTAATCCTTATCTTAGGACTCATCATTGTTGGTCCTGCCAGACTTCCTGAGCTCATAAAAACTTGGCTAAAATTTTATAAGAAAATTCAAAAACAAATTTCTAATTTTCAAAAAGATATTGAAACAGAAATTGGTACGGATGAAATTAAAAAAGACGTATTTAATGAAATGCGAATGGAAGAGTTAGATCTTTCTGGAAAATCTAATAAAGATGAATAAAGAATCCATCTCAAGCCACCTCTTAGAACTTCGCACTAGACTCATAAGGGTGCTAATCTGCTTAGGGATCCTATCAGTTGCTGGAATACCTTTTGCATCTCAAATATATGCTTTTGTAGCTTCGCCACTGCTAGATATTCTTCCGGCGGGCAGCTCTATGATCGCCACTCAAGTAACTTCACCTTTTATGGCGCCATTAAAGTTAGTTCTCTTTTCTGCGCTACTGATAACTATGCCTTATCTATTTTATGAAATATGGATGTTCATGTCCCCTGGGCTTTATAAAAATGAAAAGTCATTTGTAGCTCCATTGATGGTCTCAACAATTCTATTATTTTCAGCAGGAGTGGTTTTTGCTTACCTAGTAGTGCTTCCAATAATCTTTAAATTTTTTATTGGTGTTGCACCAGAATCTATACAAGTAATGACAGATATCAATCAGTACTTGAGCTTTGTAATTAAGCTCATTTTTGCTTTTGGAATAGCATTTGAGATTCCAATAGCTACTTTTTTACTCATTAGAACTGGGGTCGCAAAAAAAGAATCTTTGATTAAGGCAAGGCCTTATCTTATTATTCTGTTCTTTGTAATTGGAATGCTCCTAACTCCACCAGATATTTTTTCACAGCTATTTCTAGCTATACCAATGTGGATATTATTTGAGCTTGGTTTGTTATTCTCAAAAAATAAATAATTCTGAGCTAAATTTTAAAGTCCTATTCTATTGGTCCAGTCATCGTCGGATGGTCTTTTGTTGTTAATAACTTTCTCAAGCAAGTCTTCACAAGAATCAGAGATAATTAAATCACTAAAGTTTGCTTGAGATATAAATCCTTCTCCAACTGCTTTTTCCATCCAAGCAATCAGGTGATCATAGTATCCAGCTGTATTTAGCAGCGCTACTGGCTTATTTATCAAACCTAGTTGATTACTTGCCATAATTTCAGCAAGCTCATCTAAGGACCCTACGCCGCCGGGAAGGACTATAAAAGCATCAGACCTTTCCATAAATTCATCTTTTCTATCAAGAAGAGTATTGGTAACGATAACTTCTTTTACTCTAGGATTTACTAGCTCGAGATCAACTAGAGATTTTAAGGATATGGCAATAGCATCTGCTCCATTATCCATCGCTGTATTAGAAACTACGCCCATCAATCCGACCTCGCCTCCACCAAATACAACGTTAATTCCTTTCTTTGCCATTAACTCTGCCATTTTTTTGGCTTCTTGAGCGTATATAGGGTTGTTGCCTAAATGGGCTCCACAAAAAACTGAAATGTTTTTCATGCTAATCCTCTAATCCTTTATCCCACTGCCCAAGAGCTGCAAGTTGGTTCATCTTAGCTCTGTGCGACAAAGCATCTTGTGCTATGAAGACATTCTCTGGTTTCCCCATCCAAGCTTTAAGCGTTGGTGCTTGAAGCGCTCTCCCGAATGAAAAGCTTAACTTCCAATCAAAGCCGCCGATTTTGTTCATAGCGTCTAAATGAGCTGTAGCAAGAAGCTCCGACTGTCCACCCGATAGAAAAGTTATTGCTGGAAGTTCTGATGGAACATTAGCTTTTAAACACTCTAAAGTTTGTTCAGCTACTTCATTTATGCTTGCTTGATTAGAGCAAGTTGACCCCGATGTAACCATATTAGGCTTCAATATTGTTCCTTTGATATTTACTCCATTTTCTTTTAAATGATGAAAAAGAGACTTTAAAGATCTTTCAGTTGCTGTGAAGCATTCTTCTATGGAATGATCGCCTTCCATTAACACTTCAGGCTCAACCATAGGAACCATGCCATTGTCCTGAACAACCTTAGCGTAATCAGCCAAGGCCTTCATGTTTGCATCGATACAATTATCAGTAGGTAAATTATTACCAATCTTTATAACAGCTCTCCACTTAGTAAATTTTGCTCCAAGCAAAGAGTACTCTTTAAGTCTTTCGTCTAGGCCATCAAGGCCAACAGTAACTGTTTCATCTGAATCTCCAATGGGTTGAAGTCCTTTATCTACCTTTATTCCAGGTAATGCGCCTTGGGAGTTCATAAGGTCTACTAGAGAAGTTCCATCTTTAGCATTTTGCCTAATAGTTTCATCAAAAAGTATTACGCCTCCGATATTGCCTTGGATACCGCCTGATCTGAAAAGCATCTCTCTGTAATCTCTTCTGCTCTCTTCTGTTGATTCTACTCCGATAGTGTCGAATCTTTTGGAACAGGTTGGGTTGCTCTCATCCGCAGCAAGAATTCCCTTACCATCTGAGACTATGTAAGATGCTATTTCTTCTAAAGTATTTAATGACATTTTTTTCTCCTTTCTAATTCTTTAACTTTAAGGCTTTAATAGAAGGCAGATCTCTTCCTTCCATGAACTCTAAAAAAGCTCCACCACCCGTTGAACAGTATGATACATCATCTGAATTGATAAACTTATTAATAGCGGAGACAGTCTCACCGCCACCTGCAATAGAAAATGCTTTCGATTTCGCTATTGCCAAAGAAAGCTCTTTTGTTCCTTGTTCAAATAAAGAGTTTTCAAAGACGCCTAGGGGACCATTCCATAATATGGTTTTTGAAGTATTGATTATTTGTAACATTTCTTCGCTAAGAAGTTGGTCTAATATCATTTCATCTTTTTGTACTTCGTTGATACTTTTTTTGACGACTTCGCTACCCTCAAAAGTAAGGGAAGTAATAACTTTTTGTGGAAGAATAATTTTGCCTGCATCTAATATCTCCTTGGCTATACCCAGCATGGATTCTTCAAATAAAGATATTCCCACTTCAAATCCAGCGGCTTTAATGAATGTATTGGCAATCCCTCCGCCAACGACTATATGGTCCGCCTTAGTATTAATATTTTTTATAAGCTCTAGTTTTGTGGATACCTTTGAGCCTCCTATGACTGCAGTATATGGACCCTCATATTCATTTAAGGCCTTAGTTAAAGAGGCAATTTCGTTCTGGAGTAAAATTCCTGCACATGCTTCTTTTGAATAAGTGATTGCTGAGTGAGTAGATGCTTGTTCACGATGCGAAGTACCAAAAGCATCAAATACGTAAATATCACATAAGGATCCCAGCAGCTTTCCTAAGACAGAGCTATTTGATTTCTCCCCATCAAAAAATCGTATATTTTCAAGAACTTGTATTCTTGCCTTGCTATTAAAAATGGAAGGATCTCGAGGGCTAGCTATTAAATCCACATCTTCTTTAACAATATCTTTTAGACATTCCACTACTGGTCTTAAAGATAATTTTTCATCAAAAATACCTTCTTCGGGTCTTCCAAGATGAGAGACTAAAAGAACTTTAGCTCCTTGGTCTAAAGCATGATTAATAGTTGGCATAGATGCCAAGATTCTTGTCTTATCATAAACGGCTCCATCTTTAATAGGCACGTTCATATCAACTCTTATAACAAGATTTTTATTATTTAGATTTAGATCTAAAAGATTATTCATCTAATAATGATTTCGCCATTTTAATAACGTTTGGAGTAGTAAAGCCAAAATGATCTAATAAAATATTAGCGGGAGCTGATTCACCGAAAGTCTCTATACCCAAGACCTTGTCTGTTTTATTTAATAACTTATACCAAGAATTGGGATGTGCTAATTCAGCAACCAATATTGGAAGATCTTTTTTTACAATTGAAGATTGGTACTCGTCTGAACTAGCTAAAAATATATCCAAGCAGGGCATGGATACAACATTAGAAACTATACCCTCTTCGTTAAGAGCATCCGCAGCATCTAGCATCATCTGTAACTCGCTTCCAGAGGCCATTAAAGTTATCTGGGCCTCTGCGCTCTCCCTAATAAAATATCCACCTTTTTTAATATTGGAAATTTGATTAGCATCTCTTGTTATAGGCGATGTATTTTGTCTGCTAAAGATTAAGCATGTAGGAGTTTTTGAAGAAGTAACAGCGTTTTCCCAGGCAACAGCAGTCTCTACTAAGTCAGCTGGTCTCCAATTATTAAGATTAGGTGTAGATCTTAAGGTAACCATGTGCTCAACAGGCTGATGGGTTGGGCCGTCCTCGCCAAGAGCTATTGAATCATGCGTATATACAAAAATATTTGGTATGCCCATAAGAGCTGAGAGTCTAATAGCATTTCTTGCATAGTCAGTAAATACTAAAAATGTAGCTCCATATGGCTTAATGCCACCATGAAGGACCATTCCATTCATAATTGCTGACATTCCAAACTCTCTAACTCCATAGTTAATATGGTTGCCCGTAGGGTTTTCATTTGAGAATGTGGTACTTGATTTTGAGAAAGTATTATTTGAAGGTGTTAAATCAGCAGAGCCTCCGACAAGCTCTGGCATTTCTTTTACAAAAAAATCCAAACATACTTGAGATGCTTTTCTTGTGGCCATTGAAGCATTTTCTGTGTCGCAATGCTGAAGAAAATCATTATATTTTTTTTCAAAATCTTTAGGCAGGTCTCCAGATATTCTTCTAGATAATTCATTATATTTTTCTAGATTCTCTTCTTTTAAGGAAGCCATAATGGAATTCCATTCATTGTTTTTAGTCTGGCCATCTGAAACTGCATTCCAAGACTCGTAGATAGATCCTGGAATATCAAAAGGATCATGCGTCCAACCAAGAGCATCTCTTGTCTTTAGAATTTCTTCATCGCCCAATGGAGAACCGTGAGCATCGGAGGTTCCAGATTTATTTGGAGACCCAAATCCAATGGTTGTTTTGCAAAAAATCATTGTAGGCATTGCACTTTCTTCTTTCGCTAATTCAATGGCAGAGCTTATTGCATCTAAATCGTGGCCATCTACACTTATGGTCTGCCACCCATAACTATCGAATCTTTTTACCGTATCATCAGTGAACCAATTCTCAATTTCTCCATCAATAGAAATTCCATTCTGGTCATAGAAACAAATTAATTTTCCAAGCTGATGAGTCCCGGCAAAAGAACAGGCCTCATGGGATATGCCCTCCATTAAGCATCCGTCCCCCAAGAAAGTATATGTATAGTGATCTATTGGGTTTAAGTTTGATGTGTTGAACTCTGCTGCTAGCATTTTTTCAGAAATAGCCATTCCAACTGCGTTAGCTATGCCTTGGCCAAGTGGACCAGTGGTTGTCTCAATGCCGAGATCTAAATCAAACTCTGGATGGCCTGGGGTTTTTGATTTAAGTTGCCTGAAGTTTTTAAGATCATCTATAGATATGTCATACCCGGTTAGATGCAGCAAGCTATATAAAAGCATGGAGCCATGGCCGTTAGATAGTACAAATCTATCTCTGTTAAACCAGTGTGGATTAGATGGATTGTGGTTTAAATGTTTCTTCCATAAAGCGGTGGCAATTTCTGCCATACCCATAGGCATTCCAGGGTGACCTGAGTTGGCTCTTTGGACGCCATCGATTGAAAGAAATCTTAAAGCATTGATTTGATCTGGATTGTTCAATTTTTTTCCTAGAGTTTGCTTGGATGATTGAATAATAATGTTTTAATAGAGATAAATATAGGTGTTTTATGTGTTTTTAAGATAAAATGCAGAAAATGTGATTTTCTAATTTTTTGCATACATCTATACTGCTAAAAAATTCTTAAATATTCATCATTTAAAGCTTTTATTTTGGAGATAAAAATGAGTTATATATTTACATCTGAGTCAGTTTCTGGAGGTCACCCAGATAAAGTTTGTGATCAAATATCTGATGCGGTGCTTGATGCCTACTTAGCTGAAGATCCTAATAGCAGAGTTGCTTGCGAAACAATGATTAAAAATAATATGGTCTTTATTGCTGGGGAGATAACCTCTCTTGGGAATCCAGATCTTGAGCCTGTTGTTAGAAAAACAATTAATGATATTGGTTACAACACAGATGAATATGGCTTTAATGGTAATACGTGTGAGTTTACAAATCTTGTATTCCAACAATCTCCTGATATTGCTCAGGGTGTTAACGAAGGCGAAGGAGAAAATTTAGAACAAGGTGCCGGCGATCAGGGTCTTATGTTTGGGTATGCTTGTAAAGAAACTGAATCCCTAATGCCTCTTCCAATAGATCTATCACACAAACTTGTGAAGAGACAAGCTGATGCAATGAAGAGTGGAGAAATCTCATGGCTTAGACCTGATGCAAAAAGTCAGGTTAGCGTTATATACTCTGATGATGGCAAAACAATTGAGGGTCTTTCTGCGGTAGTTCTTTCAACGCAACACGATGAAGATGTAACCCAAGAAGAAATAAAAGCAGAAATAATGAATAAAATTATTAAGCCAGTAGTTCCTGAAGAATGGATTCTAGATTCTACTAATATTTACATCAACCCAACCGGCAAGTTTGTTATTGGTGGTCCAGTTGGCGACTGTGGTCTTACTGGAAGAAAAATTATTGTTGATACTTATGGAGGCATGGCGCGTCATGGGGGCGGTGCTTTTTCTGGAAAGGACCCTTCAAAAGTAGATAGATCAGCTGCATATGCATCTAGATACGTTGCTAAAAATATCGTTGCTGCTGGTCTAGCAGACTATTGCGAAATTCAAGTTTCTTATGCAATTGGTGTCGCAAAACCAACATCTATAAATGTTAATACATTTAATAGTGAAAAAATCTCAAAAGCTGCCATTGAAAAAATAGTTGAAGAGCACTTTGATCTTAGGCCTAAAAGTCTTATCAACACGCTAGACCTGAAGAGACCTATTTATCTTCCAACTGCTGCCTATGGACATTTTGGAAGAACGGACATTGATCTTAGTTGGGAAAAGACGGATAAAGCTTCAGAAATCTCACAATAAATAAAAACATAAAAAGGAAATAAAATGGAAAACGATTATAAAGTAGCTGATATGAGTCTTGCAGATTTTGGTAGAAGAGAGGTATCTCTTGCTGAAAATGAAATGCCTGCACTTATGGCATTAAGAGATAAATACAGAGCGGAACAACCTCTAGCTGGCGCAAAGATTATGGGATGCATCCATATGACGATACAAACAGCAGTCCTGATGGAGACTCTGATTGATTTAGGGGCTGAGCTAAGATGGTCATCTTGTAATATCTTTTCAACACAGGACCATGCAGCAGCGGCAATGGCAGCTAATGGAATACCAACATTTGCATGGAAAGGTGAAACAGAAGAAGAGTTTGAATGGTGCATAGAACAAACTATTCTTAAGGACGGCGTGCCATGGGAAGCAAATATGATTCTTGATGATGGTAGTGACCTGACTGCTATGGTTCATGAGAAATTTCCAGAAATGCTGGAAGCTATTCATGGAGTATCTGAAGAAACAACAACTGGTATTCATAGATTAAAAGATATGCTTTTAAAAGGGGAGTTAAAAATACCTGCTATAAATGTAAATGACTCTGTAACAAAAGCTAAAAATGATAATAAATATGGATGTAGGCACAGTCTTAATGATGCTCTTAAAAGAGGTACAGATATGCTTCTTTCAGGTAAAAGGGGTTTAGTTATTGGTTACGGTGACGTTGGTAAAGGTTCTGCAGCTAGTCTTGCTCAAGAAGGGATGATTGTAAGTGTTGTTGAGTCAGATCCAATATGCGCAATGCAAGCATGCATGGATGGTTTTGCAGTTGTCTCATGTTACAAGGATGGCGTTGTAACTAGAAACGAGGCTGACATCAATATGCAAGTTATGGGACAAACTGACTTAATT
>Ga0115008_10005814_pt1 | contig 10176 bp, 4 predicted proteins | sample FraStrMetagenome_FD_87164 | JGI IMG/M metagenome (GOLD analysis project Ga0115008, IMG submission 87164) | Marine eukaryotic phytoplankton communities from Arctic Ocean - Fram Strait ARC3M Metagenome | ecosystem: Environmental > Aquatic > Marine > Oceanic | place: Fram Strait | collected 2012-06-18
AAGGAGTTGGTGCAACTGTTGTTCCAGTAAATGTAGGTGATGCGAACATCGTACTTTTACTTTCGTTTGTTACATTTCCTAAACCTATATCACTTTTGGTTAATGTTCTTGTTGAAACACTACCATTTGCATCTGTTACTAAACCACTTGTATTTGTTGTTATGTTAATATCTAAATCAGATATTACAGTTGCTCCTGTCAGTGCAGTAGTATCGATATCTATATCATCACCAGCTAAGTTAGTTGGTAAAGTATAATTTACAGTTCCTGCTGCATCAACTCCGATTGTAGTTCTAACTGCTCCTGCTGATGTATCATCTAAAATAGTTTGTGCGAATGTTGAAGCTATTTGGTCTGAACCAGAAACTACACCACCAATTAGTTCAGCAGATAATGTATCCCCATTTAGTATCATGTTAACTTCTGATGTATCTGATACTGCTAAATTAGTATCATCTGATATATCAACAGTTGTTAAATAAGAACCAGTTGCTGCATTTAATGAAGTGTTTAAAAATGAACTAGCTATTGTTAACACCCCACCAGCTGCTATTGTTGCATTTCCACTTATATTTCCAAATATAGAATCTTCTAAATTAGAAAAAGTTACTTTCTTTTCTGTTCCAGCATCACTTATAACTAAATTATCTCCTTGAGCAACCGTAGCTCCTCCAAGTGCATTTAATGCATCAATGTTGATTGAAGATACACCTGTTAAAGCTGAACCATCTCCTTGAAATGAACCAGTAAACGAACCACTAAGGTTCGATTCTGGTTTCACAGATGTTGCGTTATTACTTGAATCAATTTGTATCGTTTCCAATACTCCTGAATTTACCTGTAAGGTTACCTTGTTACCATCTGCATCTGCTGGAAATTGGATTGAACCTGATATTATGGGGTTGTGTATAATCATTTTTTTCTAATCTCTGTGTTATTATTTACTTGTTATAAATATATTTTTTTATTAAAAGGTTTCCCCATCAACTGTTCCTATTACTGTTGCTGCACCTGTACCGGTAACATCACCTGTTAAGGTTATTTGTGCTGAACTACTAAATACTCCAAGAGCATTTACATTTGCAGTTACTTGGCCACTCAATCCTGCGATATTTTCTACATCTACTGAACCACTTACAATTTGTCCACCTCGTGCAACAACTACATACCCACTCTGTGCAGTTGGGAATGTTGCTCTTATATTATCATCATCAATTATTTGTAATGTTCCAGGTATCATTTGGAAATCATTAGCATCATATACTTGTACGATTGCATTTGGAGTAGATAAATTATGTTCTACACTCCATGTAAGAGAATTTGTAAAAGTTTGTTTTACAGTTGCATTTTGAGCAACTGTTATGTTTGTTAAAGCAGAACCATCACCTTGAAAAGCTGATGCTGATATAATCCCTACTATACTTAAAGAACCACTTAGCGTTCCATCATGGTCAAGTGTTACTACTTCTTTTATATTATCACCAGCAGAACCACTTTTACGTAGGAATAATTTACCATCCGTTACGTTCATTGCTAATTCACCTTCACCCAAGTTAGATGTTGTTGGTTTACTACCTGCAGTAAGACTTCTTTTCAGTTTTATTATTTGAGCCATTTATGAATTTTCCTATTGGTTATCTATTTTTCTTTTTAATTCATCAACTTCTGCCGATAAATCCTTAATACCTTCAATTAATAATGAAACTAATTTATCATATTTAACTGCCTTGTAACCATTTTCACGTGTTTGGACCAACTCCGGAAGAACTTCCTCAATTTCTTGTGCTATTACACCAACATCAGTACCTTTATAAATATCTTGTTTCTCTTCATTCCAATCAAAAGTATAACCTCCAATTTTATTTATTTTATCAAGTGCCCATGGTATTGGTTTGATATTATTTTTTAATTTTTTATCTGAAGATGAAAATGCAATAACATCACTTGTTGCTTTAATATTTCCAGCTACTTGAATATCATCTGATATATCAAATCTAGAATCCCCATGATTCCAAGTAATTGATTTACTAGCTCCTGCGATTATGATACCAGCACCATCAGCGGCTGCTGAATCAGCTGAACCACTTGCAACTGTTATTGTTTTATCTTCTATTGTTAATTCTGAAACTCCTAATTCAACAGCATCACCAAGTACAGTTAAGTTTCCACTAATTACAACGTTACTTAAAGAAGCACTAGCGAAAGTTACATCAGAGTTTGTTTTTACATTTTGGTTACTCCCTCCTAAGTATCCCCATTGTGTAGCTGATATGGTAGTTGAACCAATATTTTCTAATTGTGCTCCTTCAGCTGCCGTTAAGTTACTAAGTTCGGTTATATTTGAAATTGGAATTGAACCACTATGAACATCTTCTGCATCTAAGTATGTTTTAACAAGTGCATCTGTATATCCAACTTTATTATTGTTAGTTGATGTATTAGATTCTATTGTATCTAAATTAACTGCTTGTGTTACGGAAATAAATCCTAACTTATTACCTTGTGCAGTAGATATAGTTGTTGGTCTGTTACTAATACTATTATATGATACTTGTTGTGAACCAGAAACTACACCTAAAGGTAATGATGCTAATACATTTTCTGCATCTGTTACATCGGCAAATAATTCAATATTATTTAATTTAGTATGATCATCATTTGTAAAATCATTTGTAGTTAATCCACCATCACCAACTGAAGGTGCATATAACTCAACACCTGCTTGGAAGTGAGCTGAACCAGTATCAATTGCAATAACTATGTTACCAGTATTACCATATGCACCACCATCTTCTGTTCCATCTTGTGTATGTACTAAACCTGTCGTAGATGGGGATACTGTTGTTGTAGAGTTTACAGCAGTTATATCACCAGCACCCGCGGCAACTAAAGCATCATTTACAGCTTTTGTTGTTGGTATTGAGTTAGGGTCATCTGCAATAGAAGCAGATACGTTAAGAAACGCTGCAGTTCCTATTGTTCTTTTCTTTAATAATCCACTTACATCAAATACTGCATCAAAATCAGATGAACCACCTGCTGCAACACTTGAAAGTGTTAATGTATTAAATGTTGGTGAATCATCTATGTTTAATCCTAAATCTACATTTGTAGAAACACTATTAATACTTGCAGTTATAGAACCTTGATGATTTGATACAAAACTTGAACCACTAACTACTGCTTCGGCATCTAATTTAGTTTTTACATTAGAATCAAAATTTGTGATTGAGTCTGCATTTACTTGAGATGAACCACTAATTACTGTTTCTGCATCTAATCTTTTCTTTACACCTTCACTAAAATGAACAGAACCACTATCTAATGATAAACTTCTATTTGTATCAATAGTACCACCACCGGTTAAACCTTTACCACTACCAATTGTAATACTTGAGTGGTCAATATGTTCGTTTGCTACATATCCATCTGTACTATGGATATCAATTTGTGATGAACCACTAACTACGGTTTCTACATCTAATTTTGCTTTTACATTTGAATCAAAGTTTGTAATTGAATCAGCATCTACTTGAATCGAACCACTAATTACACCTTCATCATCTAATTTTGTTTTTACATTTTCATCAAAGTTGGTTATTGTATTTGCGTTTACTTGAATCGAACTACTAAATACACCATCTCCATCAATTTCTAAGAATTTATTATAAGTAGATATTTGTGCAGATGATGAAACTACATTATCTCCGTTTATTTCTAAGAAATCATTATATCCACTAATTTGTGCAGATGATGAAACGATTCCACCCTTTATATTTGCAGATATACTACCACCATTGATAATCATATCAATGTTAGAAGTATCACTCGATGCAGAAATTATATTATTATTTATTCCACTTAGTGCCGAATAATCAATTTGAGATGAACCACTTACTACTGTTTCAGCATTTAATTTTGTTTTTACTCTAGTATCAGTATAGTAAAGATTACTACCTTCAGTTACTTGGTCGGTATCAATACCTGTAAGCTCTCCACCTTCTCCTTTGAATCCTACTGATGAACTTACTTTTGCATCTAATACAAAAGAAGTTGTATTGTGATCCCATTTTATTGATTTTCCTGCTCCATCTATTTCTAAACCTGCACCATCAGCGGCTGCTGAATCAGCAGAACCACTTGCAACTGTAATTAGTTTATCTTCAATTCTTAATTCAGTTGAAGAAATTTCAGTTGCTGCACCTAAAACCGTTAAGTTACCAGTTACCTGAACATCACCTGTAAAATCTCCATCTGCAAAAGTTACATTATCTGATGTAGATAATCCTTGATTGATTCCATCAAGTGTAGATTTGTTTGAATGTGAATGAGATACATCACTTAATAAATCTAATCTACTATCTATTGATGTAGAAAGAGGTCCTTCAATTGTATCTAATCTACTATCTACTGAAGATGAGAATCCGTTAAAGTTTTCATTTGATGATGAAAGAAGATTACTTCCCCCTAATATTTGTGAAGAACCAGATACAACTCCACCTATTAAATCTGCAGTAATATTACCATCACTAATTGTAAAGTTAACCCTACCACTATCGGTTGATGCTGAAACTATATTATTATTTATTCCACTTAATCCAGAATAATCTATTTGTGAAGAACCAGATACTACACCACCCTTTAAATTAGCTGATATACTACCATCGTTAATAATCATATCAACTTGATCAGTATCAGTTGATGCCGAAACTATATTATTATTTATTCCACTTAATGCAGAATAATTTACTTGAGATGAACCACTTACTACTGTTTCATCATCTAATTTTGTTTTTACATTTTCATCAAAGTTTGTAATTGAATCAGCATTTACTTGTTGTGAACCAGAAACTACTCCACCTATTAACTCGGCAGATATAGTATCATCGGTTAAAATCATGTTAACTTCAGTAGTATCACTTACTGCTAAATTAGTATCTCTTGAAATATCAACTGTTAATGTATTGTTAGCACCATTTATTGTTTTGTTTGTAAGAGTTACTGTATCACTTGCAAATGAACTTGTATAGGCTTCTAATCTATCAGCTCTTTGGTCTAATGATGAAGTTACTGTTTCTAAAGTTACACTTTTTGCTTCTTCAACATCTAATCTGTTATCATGAGATGCAGATGTTATTTGTAAGTTGGATAATCTAATATCATATGATGATGTTAATGGAGCTAGTGTTACACTTTTAGCTTCTTCTACATCTAGTCTAGAATCGTGAGAAGCTGATGTTATTTGTAGATTATTTAATCTAATATCATATGATGATGTTAATGATGTTAATGTTACGCTTTTGGCTTCTTCTACATCTAATCTATCATCTAATGAAGATGTTACGGTTTCTAATGTTACACTTTTTGCTTCTTCTACATCTAATCTATTATCTACTGATTGTGAGTAATCTGTGAAATCTGTTACCGAAGATGAAAGAATTCCACTACCTGGTAAGTTTATATTATCTATTGTAGCGTTAACTACTCTTAAATCTAAATATTTTTTTGTATCCGTACCTAATGTAAATACAGAAGTTGTTGTTGGAATTAATGAACCACTAAATGAGGCATTTACATTAATATTATCAGTAGCATTAGTACCATCACCTAAGAATATATCTCCACCTAGTGTAATATTACCCACAATATCTGCATCTCCTAATAAACTTAGGTTTGATGCAGTTATATCTCCACTTGCAGATATATGTGAACCTGTTATATCATTTAATATGTAGAGTGAACCACTATTTGATTCATTTAATTTTATAAGTGTTTTGTATGTAGTATTTGAACCTCCACCATCACCCAAATGAATAGTTCCAAGTGCAGTATCATAGAATAACTCTGATTCCTGAAGTGATGTAAATGAAGTTCCTCTTCTTAATTTTAGTATTGCAGCCATTTATTTGATAATTCCTGTTTATTGTATATAAATATCACCCTTTTAAAAATGGTGTTTTTTTGTGACTTAATCCCACGTATATAAGTATAGAAAAAATAAAAGTATAATAAATACCACAACCTTAAGATGGTCACTATACACTTCCTATATTCCTAATCTGTTTAATTTAATCTCATCAGATACCATATGAGAATTGTATTTTATAGAATGTATTATAAAATCAACAAATTCTTTTGGTGAAATGAACTTACTATACTCTTCTTTATTTATGGCTTTTCCCATCGGAGTTTGCATACCACCTGGTGAAAAACAATATGTTCTAATTCCATCAACTTTAAGTTCTTGTTGTAATGAACGTGATATTCCTAAAATAGCATGTTTAGTGGCACAATAAAGAGTATTTTTTGAAGTACCCACATATGCTGAGTTAGACCCTATATTGATTATTCTACCCCATTTTTGTTTTTTCATATCCTTTGAAAATTCTTTCATTAACAAAAAAGGTGCTTTAACATTTACGTTAAATATTTTATCAAAGTCTTCATCTGTTAGTTCATTGAGGTTATCTGAAATAAATATTCCTGCACAATTTACTAAAACATCAATAGTACCAATTGTATTTCTAACATGAGATGTTAATTCTTTTATTCCTGTGTTAAAATTAGTTTCTATATATTCACACTCTAACTCTTCTCCAAGTACTTGTAGTTTATCTATATCTTTACTTGTTATAAATAAATTTAAACCCTGTTCTTTGAACTGTAAACACAATTCTCTTCCAACACCTCCGGTAGCTCCTGTTATTAGAACATTTTTGTTTTTTAAAATATTATTCATAATCTTTATAAAAATGGTTTTGTACTACGAAAAGAGTTAAATGATTTTGTAGGAATATTATAATTACTTTGTATGTATTCATTTAAATGATTACCCCATTCAATATGTGATATATCTGTGGGGTGATTAGTTTGGAAATATTTATCGCTATTTTCCCAATTAGTATTAAACTTTTTTTCTATATTATTTTTAAAGTGTGGTTTAAAATCGTTATTATAGATATAATCTAAATCAATGTACTTAAAAAGAGAATCTAACCTAATATCTTCATCAAAAAATATATCAAAACAATTAAAGATTAAATATGGTATGTTTCTCATCTTTAAAAAAGATTGGAGATTTATTATATTTAAACAAGCTTTGTGTATTAATGATTTTTTTAGATTTCCATATTCCTTTTTCCATTCATCTTGATGAATTCGTGTATCCACCCATTTTCCAATACCTTCACCTTGATTCCAAGTTTCATATCTCATTAGAGATGTCAATCCTATTACTACAAATAAATCCGTTTTACCAATTGATTCTAAATAATCAATAGAACCGAGTGTAGTTCTCACTATATTATCATTACTAGTACCCAACCTACCTGCATTCCAAGTTTCTATACCAAGTTTTTTTCCTAATATCTTGGGCCAAACTTCACTCTCATAAAATTTATATAATATGTTCTTATCTGATTCTTTAACTGGTATAGAGTGTGGTTCAAATTTATTACCGAAGTTTGGAATTATATCATACCAATCTAAACTTTTTGTAGCGTTCCAATTTAATGTTTGTGCTGGAGAATCTCCTTGTGTCCAACTATCTCCGTTTGTCAGTAATACCATTGCTTAATTGTAACGTTTTTATTTATCTTACATATAAATATCGTATATTAAAAATAGATCATAAAAAATCCCCCAACTTTCGAAGGGGGATTATTTTTGTTTAAGTATATTCTAACTAGAACGTACCACCATCTACTAAATTACTAGCAACGAATGAAGAACCATTCCATTGGATAATATCTCCTGCAGTTGCTACATCTACAGCAACTATCTTATCATTAGAATCAGCGTATAGGAAAGAACCATTTGAACCGGCAGAAAGACCTGTTACAATAACATCTCCACTAAACGTTGCATCAGTACCATCATCAGAAAGTACAGAATCAACTAATAATCCATTAGAATCAGCTTTAAGAACTCTGTTAGCAGTAGGAGCTGCATTTAATAATGCAATTTCCTTCTCACTTCCAAGTTTTCCGGCTGTCCAATGGTCAGCTGAAGCTTTCCATAGTAATGAACCACTAACAGTAGAACTACCATCAACATCACTAACTAAAAGACCAGCATCACCTGCACCTCTTGCGTAGTTAAGTTCAAGAACTCTATCACCAATGTTTAGTTGAGTAGAATCAATAGTTGTAGTTGTACCCTCAACATTTAAATTACCAGTTATACTTACGTTACCACTAAGTGTTGGGTTAGTTGGAATTCCAATTGTTACAGTTTGTCCAGAAATAGAAGTTTCTATTTCGTTAGCCGTACCAACAAAATCAATATGTTGAGTTTTTAAATCAACTGTTGAGTTAGAAGATACATCATTGTTACCAAACGTTAACGTAGATGCAACTCCAGTTAAACCACTACCATCTCCAACAAATGAACCAGTCATTGTAGAAGAACCAGCAACATCACCAAAATTATCACCACTCACTCTTCCACTTCCAAAATCAGTAGCTTCATCTACTAGAGCAGATACTACATTTGCTGAAGTAGCTGATACTTTAGCAGTATTTGCAGTAATTGCCGATGCTTGCTCAGAAGTTATTCCAGTTTTAGCAGTATTTGCAGTAATTGCCGATGCTTGCTCAGAAGTTATTCCAGTTTTAGCAGTGTTTACATCTATTTCATCAAATAAACTTGGTGATAATAAACCAGAAACTGATGTTGTTGCTAATGGTATGATTGCATCCGCACCATCTGAAGAAACTATTGTTCTAGCTCCTGTTGTACCTGTTATACTTAAATCCGTACTTACGTTTGTATTTTTAGCACTATTCGCAGTAATTGCAGATGCTTGGTCAGTAGTAATAGTTGTAGTATTACCAGCTAGTGCATCTCCAGCTCCTGAACCTACAGCTAATAAAGTTGGTAAGTTTGCAATATCTGCATTATAATCTACTTGTCCTAATGTAATTTCTTGTCCACTTAAAGTTAAGTAATCATAAGAACCAGCAAAAGTTACATCGGTTGAGTTATCAGTACCAGCAGCATCTACACCAATTGTAGTTCTAACTGCTCCTGCAGATGTATCATCTAAAATAGTTTGTGCAAATGTTGAAGCGATTTGGTCTGAACCAGAAACTAACGTTCCGATTGCTTCTCCAATTGTATCAGCAGTAATTGTACCACCTAAAGAAGTATCAACACCTGCGATAGTAATACCATCGTTTGTTAATTTTCCATTTCCAACAGATGTATCAACTAATTGAGAACCATTAATTGTTTTGTTAGTAAGAGTTTGAGTTCCACTAATAGTTGCAATTTCAAGTTCTGAACCAGATGCTCCAGCAATCCATTTGTTATTAGTACCATCCCATAATAATGAACCACTTGCCGGTCCATTTGAATCATGTACTTCTAAACCACCAAGTGCAGCTCCACTACCATTAAGAGCTAAAATATTATCTCCTAATACAATAGTAGTTGAATCAACTGATGTAGTTGTTCCTTGTACTTCTAAGTTACCAACAACTGTTAAATCGTTTCCGATTGTTACATCATCAGGTAAACTTAATGTTACTTTTACATCATTACCATCTTTAGTTACTGCAGTTACGATTTCGTTTGAAGTTCCTAAGAATTGTAAATCATCAGCGATTAAATCTACATTTTGAGTTCCACTATCACCATCAACTGTTAAGTTAGTTGCTAATCCAGTTAAACCACTACCATCTCCAACAAATGAACCTGTAAGTGTAGATGTTCCTGCGGCATCACCAAAATTATCACCACTAACTCTACCAGTTCCGAAATCGGTTGCTTGGTTAACTAAAGCAGATACTACATTTGTTGAAGTAGCTGATACTTTAGCAGTATTCACATCTATCTCATCAAATAATCCTGGTGATAAAAGACCAGATACGCTTGTTGTTGCGATTGGTATAATAGCATTCGTACCATCTGAAGAAACTATTGTTCTAGCTCCACTTGTACCTGTTATAGATAAGTTAGTTGTTACGTTTGTATTTTTAGCAGTATTCGCAGTAATTGCTGATGCTTGGTCGGTAGTAATAGTTGTAGTATTACCAGCGAGTGCATCTCCAGCTCCTGAACCTACAGCTAATAAACTAGTGTTACCCGCTAAAGCAGTAGTACCAGTTGTACCTAATTGTAAAGTACTTACTGAATCACCTAATGAAATATCAACTCCATCGATAATAATACCAT
>Ga0115008_10005815_pt1 | contig 10176 bp, 10 predicted proteins | sample FraStrMetagenome_FD_87164 | JGI IMG/M metagenome (GOLD analysis project Ga0115008, IMG submission 87164) | Marine eukaryotic phytoplankton communities from Arctic Ocean - Fram Strait ARC3M Metagenome | ecosystem: Environmental > Aquatic > Marine > Oceanic | place: Fram Strait | collected...
ATACCTTCCTAATCTCCCTTGTATGGTAAGGACAGGAGATTAGGAACCTTTTGATTTCATTCATGTAACTTAGGTATTTCTCACAATCCTCAATGGGTTTCTCCTTCTGGGCAACTCCACTCTTGCCCTCATGAAATCATTCAATCTAACTGAAGCACTTTGTAGGCACATGTGCTCTGGATATAGATCAGGCATGCCCAACATCTCAAAGGTCAAATTTCCATCCATGCCCAAAGGCCCACTATATTAACAAAATTAAAACAATAGACACTTCATAGCCAAAATTCTACTTTTATACAGAATTGTGATACCTTGACTGTTACTGCTTAAGAGTCCATATTTTCAATTGTTCGGTCATAAAATCCGATCCAATCAAGACTTCTTCAGCGAGCCACATCATACGAATTACGACGCCAAGAGGCTCTATGCCCTCAAATATGGGTAGAGGTTTCGGGATTAGAAAGAATTCCATCCTTCAAGATACTTTTGGTCACAAACAGAACGCAACTCATGAAAAATACGCTTCGACGGGAAGCAATTTTACTAGTCTTCAAAAAGGACTAGTACCGAATTTACATACAGAACCGATATAATTATTCATAAATTATTGTGAATTTCAAAAGGGAAAATCGAAGAAGAACTCACAAGTTACAAAACGAGTATGGCTATAAAATCAACTCAAAATACACCGTGCACATGATCCACATCTGCTTATTCTTCCATATGATTTCAAATCTAAGGCTAATGGGATCAACCATCCAGGACATGTCCCGCAAACCATGGATGAATTATCTGTGTACTTTCCCAGAATGTATATCATGCAGAGTGGGCACGTGACAGCCAAATGTAAAGTATAGAGCTCGATATCAACTAAAATGGAAAATTATGCCTCAATTAGAGGAATGCAATTATTTTATCCGTCCCACTCAACTAAAAGCTCTTCTCACAGGCAAAGCAGGATGACTGTTAGGTGCTCATCCAGATCTCACCTTTCGCGATAGTTTCCAAGAAGTGGTTCCAAAATTAGTAAAGGACAGGTTTGATAGAGACATGGAGTTTATAACTTCTCCAGAGAAAGAAGTCATCATGGTAGGCAAAAAAAGAGCCGAGCAAAGAGTATTGGTAGTACGATGTGCACTTGATGAAATGGAAAATATTCGTGTGTGCTTTTTCTGACATTCATCACATGATCTTTCCCAGTCGGTTCTTGTACAAAACCAAATCTTCAAAAAATATTAGCTGTACAGAAGGAATTTCATAAAAATGTACATTATTTCATTATGTATGCAATTAAAATTTAGATACATGCTTTCCCACACTGAACATATCGAAACTCCCACCAGCTGATAACTCAGATACTCAAACATCAACACAACAAGATATGGATCACCAAAAGACAAATGTAGAAAACCTGAACGATGATGAACATGAAGATGATATGAATATGGAGATATCCTCTGTGCAAGACTCAAATGATAACAATATCGCTCAATCCAATACATCGTGAGAGAATCAGGCACAAAAGTCGGTGGATCCTATCAGTAAGTCGACTCTAGTCGAACACCCAGCAGCTCCAAAACCTCAACCAACAAGTCTTCGCAACCTGATGTATTTATGTCTTTCCAACAACCAGGATAATCTCTTTCACGCAATATATTCTACAACAGAGGAAGGAAAAATCTATATCCTGTATACCCAATCCAACTGAGATGAAGCTCTTCTTTAACTCAACATTCTAGAAGAGGCCAAAGGATGCTACTTTAATGATGATACCCTAAAACAAGTTTTTGTAGGTCACAAAGGTATGAGTCCCTATGTGAAAGACTATTCCAAGGTACCAACACACTATAAAAATTATGCATCACTGCTGGTGAATATGGTTGGTGATGATAAGAATCCACAGGGAGGGGGGTTTCTGTCCCAACATCAACAGAAGATCCGTCTACAGCAGCTTCCTCATAGTACAATTCCAAATCCTTTGCGTCGGTCTCTCCTATTCCCAGACAAAAGTCCAAGGCAATCACTATAATCCGCCACCATCATATCGTGACTAATCCCCGTCGAAAAGACAAAGAGATGGAGCGTTTGTAACACCAAACAAATGAAGTAGGCTACCACAAGGGTTTGAATCTAATCTGAAAGTGAATGATCGACTGACTGCGACTGTGACAGAGAGTATCGCAAGGATGAGAAATCTTGAACAATCACACAAATACCATACCACCAAGATCGATGGCCTCTCAAATACTACGGATTCTTACAGTCATGGGATGACCTCAACGAAGAATAATATTTCCTCCATGGGTAAAGCTCTACCATCGTACTCCTCCTACATCCAAACTCTCCTTGAAGCACAATAGACCATCGAAAAAATATACGACACATTATCTAAAAAACACAGTACAATGTGAATCAGATCATTGAAATCAACAAAAAATCTTCTTCCAGCGTTTGCCAAGACCCCTGATGGCAGTGGTAGAGTCATTATGATCTCCTCAGATAGGGCAACACAGAGCCAAGAGCGCTGTAAAAACAGCTGGCTCCTTTTTTACATCAGCTTTCTTCTAAGAATAAACTAAAGAAAAATGTTACATCTTACAATACAACTACATTAAAACAAGCTTAGAAACCTGCGGATATAACACTTATGAAGTGCAGATGCCTAATACAGCAAAGTCTCTCCCACTCCAAAGAAAATTGGGAGCGTATTTTGCCTTCATATCGGAAAAAATTACACGCACTAATCCAATTTTAAGCCCTGACATATACAAAAGCTGAAACTATGTTTAGGTTAGGATTTGCCATAAAGAAATCTAATATGTACAATTCGTTTCAACCTCAACCAGAATTCGCCTCAAAATCCAGCAGCCCCGGCCACCACCAGAATCCAAACACGAAAGATGATGTGTCACACATTGGCACATTTTGGAGCAAGTTGTCTTCATCTACAGGAACAGTGGATGCACATCAACAAGTTTTAAAAATTGATGAAACTTCGTCTGCTCATTGGGAACAGGTTTCCCAATCCTCACCTTCTGGTGACTCTTCAGATGATATAGATTCATTTTCCTTTATATCGAGAGCACAGAGAACAAAGCTTGAGGTCGTTTTGGTGGTAGCATGTAGTGTTTCCTCTGAATTTATCGACATAGTATGCAACCTACCCGTTGCTATGGCCAATGGACTTTTTGAATTCACAAAGAACTGCATACCACATCTTCCCACCCATGAATAAGTATTGAACAAGAGTTCTCCCAAGCTCTGTATTAAACGGACATGTTTTCTCCAGGTAAACTATGATTTATTGACACATTTTGATATACATTCATAATCTGAAACACATTTTTCCTGTTCTGCCTTAGAAAAATCGCATGTTGATTTTACCCAATTTATTGAATGGACTTGAGGTGTGTGTTTCTCCATTCCCAGCTGGAGAAAATTTTGACATATTATTAAATCTCACGTTCGATATCCCATGACGTGTCGATAGAAGTTTCTTGATGGATCTTTTGTGCAACGCCGCAATTGAGTTGATTTCTGCCGTGCTTTTCCATTGGTTGTCTTTCAAGTGCTGGAGAATTGAATGCACTGGCCCTCCTAACATAAAGAAGAAAAAATTCTCTTTTCCAAGTCCTATTCCAAGCTTGCAAGGGTCCTTGTAATTCGGATGATTGAAGGGCAGATATCTTTTGTTTTTTTTTCGCATAAAACGGTCAGCATATCGTTAATAATATAATCATACGAATCTCTGACGAAAATACCATACTTGGCCAATTTTGCCAAAGCATCTCTTGCGTGATTCTGGTTTACAAATATATCTTGTGTGTGTACATAAGATCTTAATGCACTAATTCTTATACGAAAGAATCTCGAATCCAAGGCTTCATTTTTTGCGACGATTTTGAATTCTCGGACAACTGAAAATAATCCATTCTTTCCAAGGTTGAAACAAATCCAAGCCCCCCTATATTTTCCGGTAAGAACACTCTTATTTTGCAATCGGATTTTGAGAGTCCATTTGATTTGATGCAAGTTTTTGCTATTTGCTGATAAAAATTTTTTAGTTCCAGACTGGGAAAATTAGTTTGTATTGGTGCAAAGCTTGGGATCGAGCCAATAAGCATATTAAAACACTTTTGTTGTAAAGCTGAGTACATTTTTTGGAGTTTGAGCAATACCACGCGGGTAGTCATTTTTTCGATTGTTTTTGTTTTTTTTTCAAGCAGTGGATGTATCCGCCCCGAGTGTACTTGAAAGCCCAAGATTTTTGTGAGCCTTTGCGGAAAATATGCTACCCCATTAAATCTGATCCTCTTCTTCCAAATTGTAGAAATTTGAGATTGAGTAGAATTTCTCTAATTTTGTTTTTCAATTGGAGAATCATCAAGAAAATTCCAAGCTGTATACCGCACTTTTTCCATTTTAAGAGCCAACTCCGCAGATATATTAAAAAATTGAATCTCACATTTTGCCAATTTCTGACCTATTTTTGTTACCATGCTAATGTCACCAGAAAGCTGTGTGAAATATTTTACCAAAATTAAAGGTCTTGCTCATTTGTAACAGCGATGAATTTACTGTTGTCATTGCTGTATCCAATTTTGCATAATATTAGTTGCCCATAGATCTTATCAATAGAATTAAACATAAAAGATTCCTTTTTGTGCGTTTTATTTTCCCGTAGTAGCGATTTAATTTCTTCTGAGGAGATGAACCCCACACATCATGCATCAACTTAATTACCAAATTGCTTACGGTGGGGCTATCAGGATTACCCTGCTCCAACCCACAGATAGATTGTGCATAAGTAGCACCCTTCCCAGTGATAATCTCCACTATTTTTGCTTCCATTGCACTTGCTTTGATTTCGATATCATGCCCTTGATTGGGGAAGCCATTCACTTGCATAGTAGTCGCGAGCAGTATTTCGACGGGGATTCTATTGAAGAATTTTTCTTCGTCCTCGTCGATTTGAACTGCAGGTATTGAATTTAATTTTCACAAAAACTCAACTCAGTTGTGACCAAATTCGCACATCCTTTTCCCTTTTGATAGGCTGTTAGGCCTTCATGAGGAATTCCAGACCTAGTAGCAATCGCCGCAGATGAAAAAGATGTTATTAATCCCATGATATAATAATACAAATCATGACAGAGCGGAGTCGGGCGGTATTCGTTCCGTTTTCCTGGTTTTGGTATTGGAAAACGGGCCATCTGTTTCAGAGAGGCAGGGACACAACGCATGATTAAGAAATTCTTTGCGTTTGTAGAGTAGTTTATTTAGATCTAGTAATCCAACTACTTTTACTATGTACTTCCCTTTGAGACAGGCATATCTGAGGAACAGGCGCAAGGCTTGAATCGGCTCCCGATTCAAATATTACGCCTCAGATTAGGCTAACACATCACGTTTTGCACTTTTGCCAAATTTGCCAAACGTAATCTAAATTAATGGCCTATATAATGTTGGCGTAATCTGGGTTATAGCCTCACAGGCTCTAACTCAAGATTACGCGCGATCTAAAAAAAAATCCTTTTCTGTAACATTACGTGTAATCTTCCACCACAGAACGGGGCTAAAACCGAGCAAAATATTCCTTTTTCATTTGCCGAAGTTCAAAGTTCACATCGACAGAGGATCGTCTACGAATCTAATATGAACCATCCTGTGAAACATCTTCCAGAGGTTGAAAAAGGTGATTCTGACTGGAGGACTTATAGATCTCTTAAGTTGGAAAATGGAGTGACATGTGTCCTAGTCCATGATAAAGAGAGCAAACATACCGCCATGGCTACTACAATAGATGCTGGTGCATCATGCGATCCAAGAAGTCTGAGTGGCCTGGCTCATTTTACAGAACACATGTGCTTTTTAGGTAAACTTCGTGCTTTCAATTCACCTTTTAATGCCAGTATTTTTGGAAGTCTCATGAATAATGTATTTAATTTGATATTTTCCAGGTTCCAAAAAGTATCCAGGAGAAAATGAGGTAAGTTTGAACAAAGCAAACCGTATTTACTTTTCGAAAGAAATCACTAAAGTAATCGTTTCATTTTTATGCTCTTCAGTACAAGCGATATTTATCATGTCATGGGGGGCATTCAAACGCCAGTACCGCGATGGGGTACACAACCTACAAATTCGATGTCTTGGCCGACCATGCTGAAAAGGCTATCGATATTTTTAGTAACTTTTTCATGGATCCACTATTTACTCAAAGTGGTACCAATAGAGAAGTGAATGCTGTTGATTCGGAAAATTCAAAAAATTTAATTGTCGATGGACGTAGGCGATTGCAGATTTTAAAAGCTTTAGCAGACCCTACACATCATTACTCCAAGTTTTCAACAGGAAATGCTATTACTTTACCAGCCTCAATAGATGAAAATGACGCTAACATTGAAGAAGCTAAAAAGGCAAAAGCAGCTGATGTAAGAGAAGCATTGTTAACCTTTCATAGACGTCACTACTGTCCTGAAAATATATTTGTTGTTTGTGTTGGTCCACAATCATTAGATACGTTGCAAGAATGGGTTGTACCTCGATATGCATCCATAAAAGACCGATGGAATAAAGATGAAAAAAGTTGGACGCAAATGGACCGTGTTATCGATGAAGCAGCTAAGGATGCACCATCCAATCGATATGGAATTCCACCTCCTCCGCCTAAACCAGCTTTTTCCCCTTCGTTGCAGGAAAACAAATGGCCATTCCTTTTAACAACTCTTCCACTAAAATCTGTTCGAAATTTGTATTTGAATTTCCCCCTACCTCCTGTGAGATATCAACCGGATCGATCCCCATTGAAGATCATTAGTTTTTTGTTAGGCAATGAAGGTCCTGGTTCGTCTTTTGCTGTGCTGCAAGACGCAGGCCTTTTAACGTCGTTATCATCTGGACCTAGAATATCTGCATCCGATCAATGTTTATTTCAATTATCTGTAACATTGACAGAAGAAGGCGAAAAAAAATGGAAAGAAGTGGTTTCATGTTTGTTTTCACATTGTCGATTAATCCATGAAGCCTGCGTAAAGGCCCAATCAGAGGCAAATGAAAATCAACCAGAAATATCATCATCAGATAGCGGTATCTGTGGTAATTACGAAATGTTGACTAAGTATTGGAAGGAAATTATTACCTTAAATCATTTACATTTTAATCAAACTTCTCCTGGGTCGGCCTATGGATTAGCACCTAATTTATCGACTAGTGTATTGATGAATGGAACACAAAAAGCTATGTCTGCAGATTCTATGCTGCAAGAATCAAATGAGTCTCTACCCTTGGAGGAATTGGTTACATGTTCAACACTTTTAAATCCTGATAACTGTTTTTTAGAACGTTGCAGTCCAAAGGCATGGGAAGAGCAAAAGAGTATGGGCGATGGAAGAAATACTGAAAACGTTGAAGAGGAAAAAGCTTCATCCTTATTTGGTTTTAAAAACGAACAATGGTATGATATAGAATATCACATATCTGAGATTGATAACTCAGATGTCAACCAATGGAAAAATGTTTGTCCCTTCTCAAAATTGTTACATCTACCAAAAGAAAATTCGTACATACCAAACAATTTGGAGTTATGCCCGGATCTTCCAGAAGAAGCACGTTCTCCTCAAATAGACAAAATCATCGATCCTCCCAATCTTGTCATTGAAGATGGTTCTTTTGGTATGTGTATGCATATGATGAAAATATTCATGACATATGAATGTAATAATATTTTTTCCATGTATCTTACATTTTAATCTCATTATATTTTGCTTATTTGAACACAAAATTATAGGACGTTTATGGCACCGTCTTGATGATCGGTATGCTCTCCCAAAATCTTCACTTACATTCTTCTTCCGTAATTCTAGTCTTCATCATACAAAAAATAACAATATATGGCAACCAGACATGGCAGCGGCAGTCAAATCCAGTATTCTCTTTCAAATGTTCAATGACGCTATGGCCCAACAGACATATGATGCAAGTTTGGCAGGATTATATTGGTCTTTCACAAGCAGTTCTAGTGGAATGACTTTGAACTGTACGGGGTATTCTCAGAAATTATCGGAATTGGCACTGCAACTATTTCATGATTTCTTCGTTGTTAAACCACCAACAAAGATTCCCTCTTTTTTACAAGAATCCTATTTCAATGCTGCAAAAGATCGAACAATTCGAGCGTATAAAAGTCATGTATCAAAGAGAGCGGATGCACATGCAATGGAATATACGAATCTGTTGTTGACGCATCATGGCTTAGGAAAGAATTATTTAATAGAGCTTGCGGAATCCATTACCTTCGCATCAGTTGTAGATCAATACAATTATATCAAATCAAATCCAGAAGTTAGAGTAGAATGTCTATATTCAGGCAATGTATCAGAGAAAGAAGCTAAGGCTTTTTTTTCGAAAGCGCATGAAATCATTCAGAAGAGAAGTGTTTTCAATGAAGGAAAAAATGAAGAAGACGCCACGATGAAAGATGAGTATCAAGGAAAAAACCAAAAACATGACTGGATACCAGGTAAGTTTGTCATAAATCCTTACCTATTTAAGAGATTCTTGTGAAAAAAATTAAATATTTTATTACGCATGTGATTTTGATTCGTTTGGTAATTGAAAAAGGACCACTTGTTAGGCGCCTAATTCCATGCGAAAGCATAGATCTGCATTTCCAAAGCGAAAACACGGAGGAACAAAATGGAGCCGTTATGGTCACATATCAGTCTCCAATTTCAAGCTTTAGAGGACATCAACATTCTTCAGAAGAAACCTTGCATAATACTGCTGCAATTCGACTCATATCTCGTTTATTGAAAGAACCTCTTTTTGACGAGCTTCGAACTAAGCAGCAATTGGGATACATCGTTCAAAGTTGGTATACTGCAGAGTTTTCTATGAAACAACATAAAGATTACTCATCAACAGGTGAAAAACTAGTAGACATTAATACTGCTATTGATGGCATTGTTATTCTTGTTCTTAGTCGTAGGTTTTCACCAATTGAAGTTTCTTCACGAATCGACGAGTTTCTCAGCGATTTTAGGAAAGCCTTAGTTTCCATGCCAGCATCAGAGATCACTAATCATTCAGATGCTTTAAGAAGGGAAATGCTAAAGCCAATCAAAAATCTTGGAACTGAAGTTGGTCGCCATTTCAATAAAATTTTTCATCATAGTCCGGAAGTGCTTGGCCATAGAGATAGTCATGCTAAGGAAAAGGTACTTATTCCTTGGGATGCAACAAAGGACTTGGCTAGTGCAATGAGGTTAGTTACAAGGGAAGATCTTTTGAGAGTCTGGGATAACTTTATTGCAGGGAAACGAAGATCTCGAATTGTGTCTCATGTCTATGGAAACACATTCCCTTTACGTGACCATATAGGTGAAATTCAAAGTGGGTCTAATAAAGGCAACGCAGATATTATAAGTGATTTGGGCCAATTACTCAAAAAGAGACTTGTGCTTCCGCCTTACAATAGTGTATTCGAATCACAAAAAAAAACGACTAATCCGATGTTGAACCAAGTTGTAAATAAGGTCCGCTCAATAAGTCATAACAAGAAAATTACCGCGGCTTTCCTCGGAATGGGGACAATTGGAATATGTCTCTACTCAATGAAAAGACGCCACTACTCAATCAAAAAATGACTCTTTCTGTGCAAGCTTACATCCGTTAATGTTTCTTCAATCAAAGATACCTGCTTTATACATGAAAATTAAACGTACTTCATTGCTCTAGAAAAACTTGTATATTATTATTGATAAACAAAGTCATAAAAATATTAATCTGTTTCCACTATGTATGGCGGCTACTTATTTGTTACTTTTGCACATTCACATGCAATTCATAATTAATATAATAATAATAGAATATTATAATCTTATAAAAATGGAGACACAAACGAATTCTTAGATAAAAAGGCTAGAAAAAAAGTTGAATTCCTTTGATATCATATATGAAAGAAGCTAACCTATTAGGGACTTCAAAAGCATCATGAAACAACCTTTTTCGGTCGCATCTTCCTTGACTTCCGAATCAATGTCAACTTGTAAGAATATTTCGAAGTCACCTGTTGTTTTAGCACTCGTCTTAGCAGGCGAGTTTTCTAGAAATGCGTTTCCAGATACAGACACTGTACTGCTCCCCCCTCCTACATTGAAAAACCCTCCAACCAGTAAA
>Ga0115008_10005818_pt1 | contig 10175 bp, 6 predicted proteins | sample FraStrMetagenome_FD_87164 | JGI IMG/M metagenome (GOLD analysis project Ga0115008, IMG submission 87164) | Marine eukaryotic phytoplankton communities from Arctic Ocean - Fram Strait ARC3M Metagenome | ecosystem: Environmental > Aquatic > Marine > Oceanic | place: Fram Strait | collected 2012-06-18
AGTAACCCCTGATTAACTCTATTTTGATCTGATGTTTCATTGTGGGTAGCGTTGTGGGTAGGTATTTTGTTTTAATATTAGTATTAATTAAATCAGCCACTAAATACTAGGTAATGGCGGACAGACAGGGATTCGAACCCTGGAGACGGTCTCCCGCCTACACACTTTCCAGGCGTGCGCCTTCGACCACTCGGCCACCTGTCCGTTGGGCGTGGTTTATGAGACTGGCACACAGTTTTCAAGAGCCTAAAGTAGATTTCCTAGTTCATGATTCAAAAAATCTGATCCTCAACTCTTGCGCCCTTGCGTCAACCTTTCCGATCGAGGCTGGCACCTAAGGCAACCCCTTATAATGGTTATGAGGGCTCAGAGCGTGCGGCGCCCAGGGCCTCTGGGTTACGGATCCAAATATCGCGCTGCCCAAACGGAATTTCTATCCCATGGGCGGTCAACACCTCATAGACTTGATGGTTCAGTTCAGAGCGCACAGTGAGCCCATAATTGATATCGCCAAGCAATGCGCGGATTTCAAAGTTCAAAGAATCTGCGCCAAACCCCTGGAATACCACTGAGGGCGCCGGGTCTTTCAGTACCAGAGGATGTTTTTCCGCAAGCGGCAACAAGAGCTCTTCAATCTTGCGTGTGTCATTGCCATAGGCTACGCCTACAGGGACAATAATGCGCCCCACAGAGCTGCCATGGGTGTAATTGGTCACCGTTCCCGAGACCAAATCCGCATTGGGCACAATCACATCCGTACGGTCAAAGGTCTGTATACTCGTGGAACGGACAGAGATTTTTCTGACAATCCCCATATTGCCGCCCACTTCAATCCAATCACCAACACTAATGGGCCTCTCGATCAATAAAATGATGCCAGACACAAAGTTAGATACGATATTTTGCAAACCAAAACCGATCCCGACCGACAGTGCACCAGCGACAATCGCAAGCGAAGACAGATCAAGTCCAGCAAAGGTAATCGCCACGATCGCCGCCAAGAAAATTCCGAAATAACCGATGCCCGAGACAATGGCATTCTGTCCGCCTGCATCTATCTTGGTTTTCGCCAAAATGCGGGTTTTTAAAGTCCGTTGAATGAGGCGTGTCATTAACAGACCAATCACAAAGACAACGATCAATTGCAGCACAATGCCGGGCGACAGCTGCACCTCTCCGAGTCTAACGCCAGATTTAAAGGTCGACCAAAGCTCCGTCAGCTCTGATGTTCGCACGCCCCCGATCAGTGCAAAGACCGGTAAGGAAGCCGCAATCAAACCCGCATTCACCACGACCGCAGCTAGACTATCATGCCCAGCACTACGATCTGTAGACAGCACTGCAAATGCATTGCGTACAGCCTCGAATGTCACGAAGAGCATGCCCAAAAGCCCGATCGACAGAAGGATCGAACGCAACAACTCGACAGCCAAATCTGAATAGCCAATAACCGCAAGGGCGATAGAAATAACCGCGAAAACGGCCAACCCTTGTCCAAGTCGCACCACAAACCTGTGGGGCACTGGGTCGACCTCTGTGGTGGCTTGTAATCTATGGCTTTGGCGCCACAACAATCCGCCAAGCCGAAAGGTTCCAACGCCAGCGATAGACACCAGGACAAAGACGATCACTGCCGTTGTTCCACTCGAAAAATCGCCCATATCACTCAGATAATCCATCAAGATCATCGCAGAGATGATTACACCCAGCCAACGTATCAAAAAACGGACCTGCACGCCTAAACCCCTGGGCAGTGCAAGAGCGCTTCGGGTCATGTCATCAATGGGGCAAAGTTGAGTGGCCAACCACCGGCTGATGAAGAGCGAGGCAAAAATCCAAGTGGCACCTTGGAGCAAGACGCTCAAATCAAGATCATAGAGCCGCGAAACAGTCCAAGCGCGCGACACCAAGAATACGCAGAGCATCACGATCACTAGCTGTCCCAAGGCGAGCAAATATCCGGCCAGATCGACGCCGTGGGCATGCTCCGAGCGGGACAGACTGCGTAGGGCACGGGCCAGCCAGCGGCGGCCTTGCGTCAGCAACACGCCCGCTGCCAAAAGCAACGTCATTATGAATGGCAATTGATCACGCGCTTTGTCGCGCACAACAGGCGTATTCCAGGCCGTGGCTACGCTGCGCGCAAGGGATTGGGATTTTTCCGTAATTTGCAAAACCGCCGCGGGCCAGAGACGAAGATCAATGGGCGACGGCCCCAATTTCAACAGGTTTTCAGTTTGTTTCGCCGATAACGCGGCATCAATCTCACGGATCAAGCCATCGGCCTGTTTATAAGCTTCTCGGGCCCGAATGCGCGGCGCATTTATGGCTTCAATATTCTGGGTCAAACTTGCGCGACGTTCCGCTATTTCCGCCGGTTCGGTGCCGCTTTCTGGCGCGGGACCAAGGGCGGCCAGCTGCTCTTCCAAAATGGCCAATCGCGCCGGAAACGAATTTTGCGCTTCGGAGAATTCAGAACGCCGCAGCGCCAATTGCGCCCGCAGTTTGATCAAAAAAGCTTCATTTGCCGTGCCGATTTCCAGCGTATCTTGCGCCATATTCGCTGTCGCGTCCCATCGGCTATAATCTGGGCTGGTTTGCGCCGAGGTTTGCGCACTCGCGAGCGCAGCCCAAAGCCCCAAGGACAGGATCAGAAAAAATCTAGACAGGTTCGAATACAGTTTGGATATCACGGCTGGTCTCCATCCATTCTGGCACCGCAAGTCCTTTTGAGCGCAAGAAATCTGGGTTAAAAAGTTTTGATTGATAACGCGTACCATAGTCACAAAGAATAGTAACGATTCTATGGCCGGGGCCGAGGTCATGTGCCATGCGCACCGCGCCCGCAATGTTAATTCCCGAAGAGCCTCCGAGAACCAAGCCCTCATTGCGCAGCAAATCGAACACATAGGGCAAAGCCTCTGCATCGGGGATATTATAGGACATATCCGGCGTAAAACCCTCTAGGTTTTTGGTGATCCGGCCCTGACCGATGCCTTCGCTGATCGAGCCACCATCAGAGGCCAAAACCCCGGTGGTGTAAAAACTGTGCAAGGCCGCACCATCGGGATCAGCAAGGCCCACTTTGACGCCCTTGGGTTGCAAATACATCCCCATGCCCGCCACGGTTCCGCCCGAACCGGCCGCACAAATGAAGCCATCGAGCTTGCCCTGCGTTTGCGCCCAGATCTCCGGCCCGGTGGTCTCTATATGCGCTTGGCGATTGGCTGTGTTGTCAAATTGATTGGCCCAAATGGCCCCGTTGGGCTCTGTTTTGGCCAATTCTTGCGCCAAACGCCCGGAATAGCGCACATAATTATTGGGGTTTTTATAGGGGGCGGCGGGAACTTCGACAAGCTCCGCGCCGGCAAGTCGCAACATATCCTTTTTCTCTTGGCTTTGCGTTTCAGGGATGACGATCACCGTGCGAAACCCCATGGAGGCACCGACCAGGGCCAAGCCAATCCCGGTGTTGCCCGCCGTGCCCTCCACGATCGTGCCCCCCGGCCTTAAGTCACCAGAGGCCACGGCGGCTTTGATGATATACAAAGCCGCACGGTCCTTCACCGATTGCCCTGGGTTCATAAATTCCGCCTTACCAAGGATCTCACAGCCCGTGGCCTCACTTGCGGCATTGAGCCGGATCAATGGCGTATTGCCAACGGCCGCAGCCAAGTCGGTATAGATAGTCGACATCACAAACCCTTTATCTTTTATTCTTGCTAAGCCGCATAGGGCAGAATCTCAAGAACTCTTCCGCAAGCTGTCTCGATTTTGTGCCAGCCAATAGCCTGCCAAAGCCAGTGGCACCACAGGCAATTGATGGGTCGTCAAACGATGGTAAAAGTCGTCAAAGCTCAGGACATGCCCTTGGATATCCTCAGATTCTTCGGGCAATCCGCTCAAGATCGCCGCCCCATCACCAATATCTGCCAGGCCAACAAAAATGTGAAAATATTCACTGCTACATCCCGGTGAGCTATAGCCGCTATGCACCTTGTGGAGATCCGTGATCTGCAACCCCGCCTCTTCAAAGCTCTCACGGATTGCGGCCGCTTGCGCTGTCTCACCCGCATCAATACGCCCGGCAACTGGCTCCATCAGCCATGGATGGGCATCGGCGCGCGCAAAGGGGCCAAAGCGAAACTGCTCCACCAATAAGACCCGATCCGTTTTGGGATCATAGGGCAGAACGATGGCGGCATCTGTGCCAATAAAGGCCGCCCGCTCCACGCGCTCGCTCCCTGCCCCGTCAAAACGCGGCACGCATAAGTCGGCCTGCTGCAAGGCGAAAAATTTTGTGTAAGGCTGGCTGTGTTCATGCACCACCACATCGCTGCGGCTCAAACCAGAGGGCGACTGCGGCGCCGAATCTGAGCGCGCCTTGAGCCGAGCATCCGCACGCACGCGCATCATGGGATAGGCCCGCACCAGTTGAGCCGGTGACATCTGCCCCATCACGGCCATAACCTCCCATGCCGCCTCCAATGCCAGAGCCCCATAAGCCTCTTGCCAATCTGTCAAAGACCACTCTGATCCCGCTGCTAGGCCGTCTGGAGGCAGGTAAACTTGCGCTTGAACGCTGCGCCCGGCAACCATGACCGACACCGGGTGGAGCGTATAGCCAAAGCCACTTTCATAGTGATCCATACGCGCCAAAACTTGCGCATCACACCCCCGCAGAAAAATGCCCGGCGCTCGAAAGCCCGCTTTGGCATGGATGGCCGGGAAAGCTTGCCCCTTGGCCCAGCTGACATGGTAATCGGGCAATTCCGCCGCCACACCTGAAGGGCAAGTTGCCCCAGCCACAAGGCGCAAGAGCTCGGGCCAGCATAGCGTACCAAATAAAAATACATTGGTCATAATCGCATTAGGCCGGCTTGCAGAGGGTAATTTGCGTCACATCGCAATTGGCGTAATGAAAGGTCGCGGCGCAAGACGTCAGGTAGAAATTCCACATCCGGCGGAAACGATCATCAAATCCCATCGCCGCCACCTCATCCCATTGGTCATTGAACCGCGCATGCCAAAGCCGGAGTGTTTTGCTATAGCTTTCGCCAAATTCGATTGAATTCACAAAAGCCAAACCGGCTTTATCTGCTTCCCGGCGCAGCACTTCCGGTGAGGGGAGCATACCGCCTGGGAAAATGTATTTTTGAATAAAATCAATAGATTTTCGATATTCTTCGAAGCGATCATCTCGCACGGTGATGATTTGCAGCGTGGCTTGCCCACCTTTTTTGAGCCGCCCAAAAACCGTACTGAAATAGGAGGGCCAATATTTTTCTCCGACGGCCTCAAACATCTCAATGCTGGCGATGCCGTCATAGATCCCGGTCTCATCGCGATAATCTTGCAATTTGAACGTCACCATATCTTGCAAGCCCGCAGCGGCAATCCGATCTTTGGCATATTTAAACTGCTCCTGGCTGATGGTCAGACAGGTCACCTTCAAGCCGCGCTCTTTTGCAGCATATTCGGCAAAGCCGCCCCAACCACAACCGATTTCCAACACATGATCGCCGGATTTTACCCCCATTTGATCAACCATGCTGGCATATTTTGCTGTCTGAGCCTCCTCGAGAGTTTCATGCCCACTGGCAAAAATCGCCGATGAATAGGTCATGGTCTTATCGAGCCACAGACCATAGAAATCATTTCCCAAATCATAGTGATAGCTGATATTCTTGCGCGCCTGACCCTTGGAGTTTCCCTGCATCCAGAAGCGGAATTTCTCGTAAAGCTGCACCAGCTTTTGTCCTGGGAAACTGTCAAATACCTCTTCATTATCCGCATGGATATAGTCCATGAAAGCCTGCAAATCTGGCGTGCTCCATTGGCCGTCCAAATAGGCATCACAAAACCCCAGCTGGCCCTCACGCAGCAACCGCTCGAATATTCCATTGTCGTGGATCCGAAGCTCGCAGACCGGCCCCGCACCTGGGCCTTCCGCCCGAAAGATGCGGCCATCCTCAAAAACAAAGTCTATGCGCCCATTTTGTCCTTTTTGCGCAACGCTAAAAGCCGTGGCAAAATAACGTGGCAAATTTTTCTGCCCGTCGGTGGTGCTCAGGATCATATAGGCGTCTCCCGTATCGATTGGAATTTTTGGCAAATTAACGGAGCAGGCGTAAGAAGCAAGCCTCGCAGTGATTAGAAGTCGCGCGCTTTATAAGATGATAGGGCAATTTCGCGCCCGTCTTTGGCTGAGACAATGGGTACGGGATATGAACTCTGTGCCGACAGACCCCAAGACGGCGGGGCGGCGTCGAAATATTGCAGTGCGCTCGGTGGCGGATCAGCCTGCCCCTCTGCAATCCACATCTTGCGATAGCGCCGATCTGGATCAAATTTCTCGATCTGGGTTTCCGGGTTGAATACGCGGAAATAGGGCGCCGCATCCGGGCCGCTGCCCGCCGCCCATTGCCATCCCATCGCATTGCTGGCGGGATCCCAATCTATGAGGCAATCTTCAAACCAAGCCTGCCCAAGCCGCCAATGGGTCATCAGATGTTTGGTCAAATATGACGCCACAATCATCCGTCCACGATTGTGCATGGTGCCAGTGACATAAAGCTCGCGCATCGCCGCATCAATAAACTCAAGCCCCGTGCGCCCAGTTTTCCACGCGGTGAACTTGGCGCTGGTGGCATCCTCGCTCCAGGGAAAGGCATCCCAAGCTGGTTTCCAGTTTTGCGCCAATATCTGCGGTGTATGGTGCAGCAGGTGATAGGCAAACTCGCGCCACACCAATTCTTTCAGGAAGGTTTCCGCGCCCGGATTGCCACGGTCCAATTCAGCCTTCCCCGCGTGCCAGCATTGCGCGGGGGTAATTTCCCCCAAAGACAAATTTTCCGCCAATTTTGACGTGCCGTCTTCACCGGGAACATCCCGCCCCTCGCCATAGTTCCATAACCCACCACTGGTGAATTCGGCCAAGCGCTGCTGGGCCAAATCTGCGCCGACCCGCGCATATTGTGCCACGGTTGCAGCACCGCGTTGCATGTCGAGGCCCAAACCCCATGCGCCCAGCGCCTCAGAGCTGGGATAGGCCTCAGGCGCAGGGATCCGCCCGGGCTCAGGCAAGGGCGCAGGCACCTCACGGCCGCGCACAGCCTTCCAAAGCGGCGTATAAACTTTGTAAAATCCTCCCAGCTTGGTTTGCACGGTCCAAGGTTCAAACAACAGATGACCTTTGAAGCTTTTGGCCTCAAGACCCATGCCAGAGAGGCAAGCCTTGACCTGGGCATCTCGCGCCTGACTGGTGGGATCATAGGCCCGCTGCCAGTAGACCGCGGTTGCGCCCGTTTCTTCGACCAGCTGTGGGATCACATCTATGGCAGCGCCGCGGCGCAAAATCAGTTGGTTCCCCTTGTCTTTCAGAGCCTTTTGCAGGGCAGCAACACCCTGCTCCAGCCGCCATTTCGGCGCGGATCCCAAGGTCTCAACCTGCGCATCGCAGATGAACACAGCAATCACCGGGCCACCGCGGGACAGCGCCGCCGTCAGCGCCGCGTGGTCCTGCAGACGCAAGTCGCGCCGGAACCACAATAAAGTCGGAGTCATATCGGGCCCTTCACAAACCACTAGATCACTTGATCTAGGGCATTTAGCAGCCGGTCAACATCATCGGCACCGGTATAATGCACAAATGACAGGCGCAGCACCCCATGCTCTGGCGCAATGCCAAGCGCAGATAAGGGCCGCACCGCATAAAAGTCCCCGCCGCCAGCCATAACGCCGAATGGGGCAAGCTTCTCCGCTGCCGCCTCACCTGGCATAGGCAGGTGCACGGCAATTGTTGGTGCACGGTTTTCCGCCTGAGCCGGGCCAATCAAATGCACAGAATTTTTTGAGCCGAGATAGTCCAAAATAGGTTGCGCCAACCGAGCCTCATGATCTCGAAACAGATCATGGACCTTTGCCGCCCGCTCTGCCGGTGGCGCTTCCGCTGAAAAGTGATGCGCATAAACCGCATCCATATAATCGGCCATACCCGCACAGGCCGCCACCTGAGCGTGATCAGGACCGGCGGGGGTAAAACGCTTATATAGGCTATCGGCGTTAAAATAATGCCCTTGATTGGGCAGGCGCATTCCAAGGTCACGCCGGATCACCATCAGCCCTTGATGCGGCCCATAAGTTTTATAGGCGGAAAACAGGTAGATATCTGCACCCAACTCGGAAACATTCACAAAGCCATGCGGCGCATAGCTCACCCCGTCAACACAAGAATAAGCACCAGCGGCGCGGATCAATGCCGTGATTTCCGCGACGGGGTTCACCGCAGCAATCACATTGGAACAATGCGGAAAACACACCATCCGCACAGACCCATCAAGCAGAGCTTGCAAATCTTGAGGATCCAGCAGGCCGGTCTGCGGATCAACGCACCATTCTTTGACCTCAATCCCACGTTCGGCCAAGCGGCGCCAGGGGCCCGAATTGGCCTCATGGTCTTGATTGGTCACGATGATGGACTGCCCCGGTTCCAGCCATTGCCCGACCGCCTGCGCCAAAACGTAGGTATTTTGGGTGGTGGAGGGTCCAAAACTCAGCTCATCACTATCCACACCCAGCATAGCGGCCAAGCGCGCACGCGCCTCGTCCATTTCCGCCCCGCCCAAGCGCGATGCCTGATACGGCGCATAAGGCTGTACTTTGCGCTCTCGATAGAACCGGGCCAGACGGTCCTGAACTTGCACACAGGTGTAAGAGCCACCAGCATTTTCAAAAAACGATTGCTCCTGCAAAGAGGGCACGTCAAAGGCAGGGAAATTTTGGCGGATAAACTCTAAATCAAGTTGCATGGCGTTGGTCCTTTGAAGATGGCTCCTCAGGCACGCCCGAAGAAAAACAGGGAAGCGGGCCGCTATAAGTTGCGGCCCGCTGCGGCTGCAACTTGCGGCGCTTAGGCGTTCACGTCAACCACCACGCGTCCCTTCACTTGGCCTTTGAGGATCTCTTTGCCCAAGCGTGGCAGATCAGACAAAACGGCCGGAACAATCATGCCTTCAAGCTTGTCGAGTGGCAGATCTTTCGCGACCCGCGCCCAAGCCTTTTGCCGATTTTCAAAAGGTTGCATCACGCTATCAATGCCAAGCAGATTCACACCGCGCAGCAAAAAGGGAATGACCGTTGCCGGCAGTTTCGCCCCGCCAGCCAGGCCCACAGCCGCCACAGAGGCACCATAGCACATTTGCCCCAAGACGCGCGCCAGCATATCGCCCCCCACGGCATCGACACAGCCCGCCCAAGTCTCCGCCTCAAGGGGTCTTTTGGTCAGCTCATTGATATCATCGCGCGCGACAATCTGTGTCGCTCCCAAGGATTTCAGATAATCAGCTGTCTCGGGCCGCCCTGTGACCGCAGCCACCTCATAGCCCAAATTGGCCAAGAGCGCCGTGGCCACAGAGCCGACACCGCCAGCCGCACCGGTGACCAAAACAGGGGCCGTGCCGGGCTTAAGCCCATGATTTTCAAGCGCCGTAACTGCCAGTGTGGCCGTGAGGCCAGCGGTGCCCACAGCCATAGCCTGCCGGCAGGTCAAACCCTGCGGCAACGGGACCAGGAAATCGGCCTTGACCCGCGCCTTTTGCGCATAGCCGCCCCAATGGGTCTCGCCCACGCGCCAGCCTGTCAAAATAACTTTATCCCCCGGCTGATAACGCGGATCATCCGAGCTTTCGACAGTGCCGGCGAAATCTATTCCTGGAACGTGAGGATAAACGCGGACCAAACCACCGCCCGGCCCGATACACAGGCCGTCTTTATAATTCACCGTGGAATAGTCGACCGCAACCGTCACATCGCCCGCGGGTAAATCGTCATATGAGATTTGCCGCAGATCCGCTTGGGTGCCGGATTCCGTTTTCTCAACAACTAAGGCGTTAAACATAGGGATCTCCAAGATTGTACAGACCTCTCCTGCTAGCGCCAATCGCACACAAGTGCCAGAGGCCAGCACGAAAACTTATCCGCCTCTTGCTGAATTTAGCCTCCCGCACCTCTTTTAATTCTACGCAAAGCACATTACATCTTAGATGTCCTTCGGGACTATGGTCATAAACGCGCTCGTAATAAACGGATCGGACCCGGGGGCGGTACCCGGCAGCTCCACCAAACCTCCCTCATTTGGGGACAGATGGGGCTGAAATAGGATCGACGGACGTCTA
>Ga0115008_10005819_pt1 | contig 10174 bp, 7 predicted proteins | sample FraStrMetagenome_FD_87164 | JGI IMG/M metagenome (GOLD analysis project Ga0115008, IMG submission 87164) | Marine eukaryotic phytoplankton communities from Arctic Ocean - Fram Strait ARC3M Metagenome | ecosystem: Environmental > Aquatic > Marine > Oceanic | place: Fram Strait | collected 2012-06-18
GACTTTCCTCTTGTCGAAGTCGAGTACAAATCCTAAGGTACGTAGAAAATCTCGACCGAGAATCATATCATATCCGGTCTGATTGTTGGACTGCTCATCCACATCTAACGTCCATACAACCTCCTTCTGCATCGAAAATTCGATTAATTTGAAGGTAAGTTTTTTGTTTATTTGTGGTGAACGTACCGGTGTTTGTCGTCCAGACGGTAGTCGTGTGTTTGCGTTTTAGTGTGGTCGCCATTGATGGTGATTTTAGTTCGTCTTCTTTCAAAATAAGATTTACAATTTTTCACAACTATGTTTTTATAGCTTTCAACGTACTGCATGTACAATACATAAACCGTAAGGAAGAACTTTGGATAAGGCGGTTATTGATTTGGATACGGCTGAGAAATGTAGTCAAATGGCATTTATCAGAGACCAATTTCCTTTTGATGCTTTCGTGGGCCGGTTCAATACATAAATCTCAAGGAAGAACTTTGGATAAGGCGGTTATTGATTTGGATACGGCTGAGAAATGGATACTTTAGCTCGCGCCCAACAAAGAATAATGGAGCTGTGGAATTGGAGGTGGGAGGTAGATGGTAGTTATGTAAATCGCACAAATGTAATGGAGTAACATGATTGGCTGTTGGACATAGAGATTAATAATCTATGGAGATATATAGCATTTGGGAGTGCTATGCATATTGTTTGGTCTTATTTTGCTCGAGATATCTTTTGTTTTCTATTTTTTTTCTTGCACATGAATTATACACAATAATTCCAGAAAAGAGTCAGCTGAATGTCATTTATTGATAAATGCGTTTCTTTCTACGTTTTAAGAATTTTGAAGATGCTATATTCAAAATTGAAATTCTAGATGTATAATAAATGTACATTTTGTACATTTATTAATATGAGTACATATATATTGTACATACCATACTTCCTTATGTGTCTTAGCAAGTGTCTTCACAAGAATCACCAGAACTATGTCGCTTGTCACTTCATAAAATCTCTTTTCCTATGTTCGCCTAAAATTTTTCAACGTACACAGGTCCCTGGAGACGACATAAAGAGTTTCGACTATCAAAAGAAGGAATTGAAGATGTCACATTGAAATTTTGATTATTTTAGTTTCGCGTGCAGTGTATTTTATCTTTTCAACGCACGCATGACATGTTTTACCAGAAAAGATTTATTACATCTCCTTCTATGATCTCCGAGCAATACACAGATACACATTTTAAACATATCCTACAATGTACACATATATTTTTCTCTGTATACCACACGAGCAGGTTTTCTCTATGTCACTTCCACTCAGCAGTGCAGTATTCAATTGAATTTTGCAGAAAGATTTAATATAATTTCTTGTCTGTAGATTCTAGTATTTTTTTAAACTGTATGCTTTTATTTTATTAACCAGTATTGTCGGTAGTCTACGTTGAACTATAACGTTACAGTTTGTCCTTGGCGACGCAAGCATAAACTCTAAAGGACATGGTAATCCGAATTAACACCATTATCAAAACAAATCTTCCGGGATCACCCAAACCGAAGGCTCAAGAAGGGATTCCTTTTGCTTTGGAACAGGGATCAGTTGCTTCAGAATCAGGAGAAGTAAATCTTGAGATTCAGCCTGATATTGCTGAGAAGCAAAGTGTCGCGCGCAGGCGAAAAGATGATACGCAGGTCCAGAAAATAATGATGAATGATGAGAATCATGATCATTGGAACGTAGAGTTGCACGATAAATTCCTGTTGAGAAATGTCGGAAGGGATCTTTGCAAAGAACTGACAACAACTTTATCCGTCAATCTTGTGAATGAGCGGAACTTATCTGATTTGAGGGAGCAACTAGTAGCCTTTGAGAAACGATATTCCAAGGCATCAGAAATTTTGGCTAAAGTAAAGTCAAAACCAAGCGCCGAGGAAGAAGGTATGCTCAACGAATCCCCTTTAGCCAAAGACTTCATTGCACCAGAGACCTCGCCCGAACTTGGATCTGACAACGAAGTTCGTCTATCGGATTCTGTGACAAAGATGAGCGATGATGGTTCAGCATCTCAAGATGATGAGATTATGGTAGATCCTCCTTCTGATGTGGCAGAAAACAATGCCATAAGATACATGGCTAAGGCTGACGAAAGTTTATTGAAAATTAATCAGATCAAACATGAAATATCTTTCATCACCGAAAAATTACAGCAGTTGGATGTGGATATGGCTCAGATTTGTTTGAAACTCGAGCAAACTCATCGTGCAAGTGTTGAAGTGTTAAATGCAGCATTTCATGATTACGGATGTACAGTCCTTCCACTTTTTGTGAAAGTATTAAAGCGCGCAAAAAAACAGACAGAGGTAAATGAATCAGAAGTTGAAGCGATTGGAAGTGTTATAAAAGTTCTTTCTTATTTCTCTCAAGCAGATGATACACGATATCCAATGGTCAAACAGAAAGGTATGCTTGAGGCGTTAGGTGATATCATTCTCGTAAAGGAACAGGTCGGAGATGAGTTAATAGAAATCGAGGAAACCAAAGTAAACCGCGAGAAGAAATTTGAGGCACAATTCCCAGAGAAAACTCGACTTCATTTGATCGGATTAATTGCAAACCTCACATGTTGTCCTGAGAACTCAGCAATAATAGTGGCGGATAGTCATTTTATGGAGTGTCTGGTAGATCTCGCAGCATCCGATCCTAGTGTCCGTATCAGGGAGTATGCAAGTTTTGCAATTTCAAAGATAGCAGAGAGGCCGAGCACTGGTAATATTTCGGTTTCGTCAGTACCAGGGTTACTTAAATTACTGTATGATAACGCTTGTGATATATCCAATTCACTTTTGAGTACTTTTGCAATCACTACTCTTGCGACGCTGTGTGATCGAGAAACAAGTGTGTCCTTAGTTGCGAACTATGATAATGGATGCATTTTAAGTATTCTCAGTCAAGCTATAGCGAACGAGATTATTGTACAGGACGAGGATAGAAGCAAGTGCGCTATTGGCTTATTGAAGATTTGTCATCATGTACCTTCTTCGTTTTGGAAGAAAAAAGACGAAGTGATGGAAGTGCTTGAAAACCTTGCATCTGTCGTGGTTGATGGTCAAAGTATTAAAGTTCGAAGGATTGCTTCTGAAGCCATGAAAGAGCTCGCGAGTCATAATCAGTCTTGCCCAGAATTCTTGGATGCCCTAGTAACTGCTTCCAAGACCAAGGATCCTTCATGTAAATGCTATATTGCGGAAGCGTTCCAAAGCCATTCTAAAGTTGGGTATAGAAGAGCGATGGCAGAAAAAGTACATGTAATGAATGCACTGGTGGAAATGGCCTCGCTTGACGATGATGGGTTTGATGCTTGCATATCTCAAACACGTGAAGCTGCAGTCGGTGCAATTGTGAAAGTCGCATCGAAGGCTTCAAATCAGAAGCTCCTTGCGAAAAATCAAAGGTTGATAATTGCCCTCGTAAAGATTGTGTCACAAGAAAGTGAAGATAACAGAAAGTATTCGGGGACTAATATCGAAGCAGCGTTAGGATTGCCCCCAGACACAAACAAGGACAACAACCGATATACGAAGACCAAGATGACACTCCTGAATCTCATCAGCAACTTATGAAAACAGTTTTCATAAAATTTTCATTCATAAGATTAATACATGTTCTACAACTATGGAGTGTCTTCATCTTTTCTTGCGATTTTTCCACAGGCCCCCATAACGATAGTGGGGGTGACTTTTATCACCGTCAACCACACCACCACTGACATTGTGCCAACACTTCCCGCACACCATCTTCCATTCAATGGTGCTATCGATTGTGCATCTAATAAGTAAATCAACACTATTTCCGCATATGTCACATAGTTTTTGTCCGGCCGTGGGGTCTCCTTTGCCCTCTCGCAAAGCCCTACGTTTTGCTTTAGCTGCTTTCTTTGCCGCCTTGCGGTTTGCCTTTTGAATGTCATTGAATGACCTTCCGTTTTGATCTGCGTCCCAACAAGTCTCCTTTTCTTCAAACACATCAGTTCCTGAAAGCGACAACGAACCAGAGGAAACATCAATAAATGTATCAGCTGGAATAAGCCCAACACATCCATCATCGTCTATAACTTGAGAATCCATAGGAGTGAAAAGCGGCGCACATTGTGACAACTCATCAGACTTGAGGATTTTATTTGAACTTTGCTGCATCGACTTTCTCTTCCGATTGCAGCTTTTGGAACAAGTCGTCACTTCGTCCCATACCTATCTCAAACGTACAACTTCAGCGCCAAAAAAGTTTAATCTCCACACCACCAAAATTTGCAACATACCTTCTCCCACTTTTTCCTCCATGTAAAAGGCCTATGGCATACAACACATATTTTTTGGGGAAGGTTTTCTTTTTTAACTCCCCGCATAGGATCTTCTTGACTGCTGACACAGAATCTTCTAGAGTGTGTAAAAGGTGTTCGAATATTTTGCTCTACACCTGTCCAAAAAGCTGACTTATAAACAAAGGAAGAGGCAGAAATGACACTGCTACGAACCAACGTGGAAATCAGTAAGATGGTTGTACAACCAAACTCCAAAGGCACAAACCTGGATCGCATTCGAGCTTGTACAGGAGAGAAATTAGGATGCTGCACGTCCTAAATCTTTTTCTTTTTCTTTTCTCAAAGACACAAATGCAATGGAACGAAATACTCAAACTCCTTTTTCTTCTTCTTTTCGTGTAACCCAATAACAAGTCCAATCGTAATCGTTCTGTTGCATACAATATCCAAGACCAACAATCACATTCCTTTGATACATTATGATATCCATTTAATTATATTTGATACATTCATTGGACGCGCTCGCTCACAATCACAACTCACACTCACACCACAACCGCGCGGGTTTTATAGGACACTGTGTGACTCAGTTCCGACGGTTTACCAACGATGTGTGTTAGTACGTGAATGCATTGGATGGCAACTTCACAAACTTCGCATATAATGGGTAGAGATTGGGTCTGCCCTCCCAACTCCGACAACACCAACACGCACCCTCTCAGCGCCATCGCCATTCCATTGCTGTTCATTTCTTCTTCTTCTTCTTCTTCTTCTTCTTCTTCTCCCACGTCGGCCATTGCCACCTCCACTTACTATTTATCCCATCGAACCGTTGAGAAGAAGAAACAGGACATCGTACTGCATCACACTAAAGATAAATAAATAAATAGAGAGAGAGAGAGAGAGAGATTAGAGAGAGAGATTAGAGAGAGAGATTAGAGAGAGAGATTAGAGCATCATGGGATTTTGGAGGATACGAAATAATAACCCGTCTGCCTTCCTTGTACTGTTTCAAATTACATGTCATTATTTACTCGTTAGTAGTAGCTATGGATTTCTTATGCAGCATCACCACCTGCATCATTATCAACACGACCGTACGTTCTTACTTGACATTAATGGAAATGGTCATAATAGGAGGAGGAGGAGGAGGAGGAGTGCTGTGACATGCCGAATGTCCTATACTAATGAAAGTTTCAATGATAACAATAACAGTGGCAATATGGGTTTGAATGAGGTGCAAACGTTACTACGTCAAGCGATTGAGAAGGAGGATTATCGTGAGGCGGCACGTCTTCGTGACATATTGAGAGATTTGGTTCCGGAATTTGCGAGGAATGTGGATAAGGCCAAATTATCATGGCAGGGTCTTGGCACAGCTCCGTGGTTGGTAAATCGGCTGAAGGCTTTGAATTTGGCCTTGCCTACGACGATTCAAGTGAATGCGTTTGAGAGTGTCAATGCTATGTTGTTGAGTTCGGATGTCAGTGAGGATGATAGTGTGCTGTTGGAGGATAGATTGCGATTGTCGTCGTTAGCGGATGCGAAAAATATGGGTGTAGTAGTATCTGGAAGTACGGGATCGGGGAAGAGTCTTTCGTTCCTTGCTCCGTTGCTATCGACTTTATCCGAAGCATTATTTGCGCGGCAGAGGATACGCGTCAAGGCTGAGGAAGATATTGGTGATGCGGTAGATGATCTTCTCGAACGTGTTGCGGTGACTACTTCTCCTGCCATTTTGTCACAACAGCGAAAACAGGTTGGTGGACGGGATGGACGTGCTGCACTCGGAACTTTGGGAAAGAATGCAGAGTACGAGAACGACATCAAATCTCCTCTAGCTCTGATTGTAGTCCCAAGTCGGGAGTTAGGAGTACAGACAGCCTTGCTTCTTTTTGAACTTGTTGGAGGAAATACTCGTCGAACAAAAACCGAACTTTACGATCCAGGCAATGCCGCAAATATGTTTAAGTATAAAGGCCCACGAGGAGTGAAAATTGGATGTGTCCTAGATAAAGCAGAGGCTGAAGATGGTCTAAAATTACAAACAGATATCGCTATTACGACTCCAGAATTTTTAGGAAAGCTTTTGGAAGAGGGTGATATCGATCCGGATAAGTTACGAGTTATAGTATTTGATGAAGCTGATCTCGGTCTCGAAATGACTCGTGATGACGACATTGCCACACTGTTTCCAGAATCGCCGCTAAATAATTCTCGCTTGACGTACCTCGTAGGTGCAAGTGTAACTTCGGCGTCTTTGGGTAGTAGGCCAGTGGTCAAGTCAAAAATGTTACCTGAAGGTAATTCTTACATCGCAACAGCGACTTCCTTCAAACCTATATCTTGGGAGAAAGACAGTAACACATCAGATAATGCGAACATAAAGGATCTTTCAATGCGACTTGACCCAGGCTTAGTTCATGAAAGATGTGTAATTTCCAAACAAAGTCAAGCATCAGGATTACTTGTTTTATGCCGTATGCTCCGTAAGGAACTTCGTGACTACACCGAGACATCGGACAGCACTGACTCTGCTGGTACTGCTGAAAAACCACGAGTTGTCATATTTTTTCCTAGTGAAGACGAAGCAAGGCAAAGTATGCCGAAACTGCGCGATGCACTATGGGGCGACTACAAGCTTGGGGTCTTGCTTCCCAATACTGGTGTGAATCCGTTGCAAATTATGGAACAATTTAAATATGATGAAACTGGTGTTCTACTCGCGACACCCAATTCGATTCGTGGTCTAGATTTCTCTGGCTTGACCCATGTTTATACTTTATACATGCCTGTAGATATTCGTGAATATCTTCACTTAGCTGGTAGAGTCGGTCGAATTGGTCAAAGCGGAAGTTCTGGCGGTACGGGTGGAAAAGTGACATCAATCATTAGGAAAGGGGAAGAAGATGGGTATGGAGAGTTGGCAAATAGTTTAGGATTTTCATTTGCAGATGTCGAATATATACAAAAGTCTATCGACGAGGAAGGGTTGAATAAAGATAATATCGAAGATGTACGAAAATATCTTGAAGACACGTTGATTCTTCTAGATGATGAAATGATAGAATAAATATAAGTTTTTGCCACGAGGAAATAAATCTCTGCCACTTGAAATTTTTCATTAATTGGCCCTAAAGTTCCCATTGATAATGTGAAAATAATAATATTTCTTGTTCACCTCATTGACAATCTACGACAAAAGCCCACCATTTTTCATTTCCGAAATCCTTTAGTAGCGTTCCCGCCCTTTTATAAGATCATCGAGAGAGTTGCTACGATACCATGAGGATGATATGCATTGCCCAAGACAATTTTCGACTAGAAGCGCGCCACGCATCATTTCCCAAATCCTTTAGTAAATGTTTCGCACTTTCTGTGAGAGCAACCGATACCATTAAGATGATATGCGTTTCTAAGAATACCTAAACATGTTTATTAAATGAATAGATTAGAAATAAATATTATAGTATGAACTTTAAAATAATTGTTATTTTAGATATTAGCTTTTATGAGGCTTAAAAATTATTAATGAGTCAATTGTGTATTAAGCGCATTTAGCCGATGTAGATGCCATTTCTTGTCGAAGTAGGAGATGTTGACGGACAATGTTTCTGAGTACCGCAAGCAGACCTCGATGGGGAGGAAGACTTATTACGTGTTCGTCTAGGAGAAGACCCGCAACTGTATTGACGTTCCTTCACATTCCAACTCCAACTTTCAGGTATGCAATCAACATCATTTATTATGACCTGATGATCCGCCATTATTCTTCTATATTGGTTGAAAAGGTTCCTGCTTATTTGGCCCTTTTCAAGCGCAATATCAAACACATGCTGAGCAATTAACCGCCTTCGATCCGAAGATCGAGGCATGAGATTTGCGCATGCTTTGAGAAAAACTGTATACGAAACATGGTTGGGTCCGAATTTGGACTGTTGCAAATCCTTGAAGGTTTCGCAAGCAATATCCATAGCCTTATGCTTATCTTCCACGGACCCGCAAGTAAAACTGGCTGCGTTTATAACTGCAGTGTAGCAAAAGACATTGGGAGAAACTGATGTAACTTTCATGCGGTCAACAATTGCTTTTGCCCGTACTGCTTTATTAGGATAATTACTTTTGGCCCAGGCGTCTAATACTGCCGTGTACGATTGTACATTGGGTCGAATTTCATGGGATCGTTCCATGCTGTCGAGCAAGGCCTCTGCACGTAGAGCTGCCTCAGGTTCCATAGATTTCGCCCAAGCATCAATAACACTGGTATAAGTCTACATATTTTCAGGTAAGAAGAAAGTTAGATCAGTTTCATTACTTTTGCCTATCATTGCCATCATTTGATCACTTACCTTTACATTCGGCGAACAACCAGGATTTGTCTCCGCTAACTGTATCATACGCTTCAATATTGCACTCGCCCTCTCTGCAGCTCCGTTTTCTCCACTACGAGCCCATGCATTGCAAACAGTTGTAAAGGTATGTGTGTTGGGGCACAAATTTGGGTGGTTGCCACTCTTGTAAAGGGTTTCCATTTCGTTGTGCAAAGCCTCCGCACGACTTGCAAGTCCCGCACGAGTGAGGCAAACTAACACTGCATTGTACGAAATCGTATCCGGTTCAACACCATCTATTACATGCATCCAGTTCAGCAATTGCTCGGCTCGTTCGGCAATATCTGTGTACGACAACAATACGATTTCATCTGTACTCTTCGGTGGCAATCTTCTTCCCGAATTCTTCTTACTAGTATCACTCAAGGTCATCTTGGCATAAGCATCGAGAGTTGCATTAAACGCCACCGTATTCGGTTTCGCCACATTCAATCCCTGCTTTGCACGATACCGTTCAAACATAAGAGATAGAACCTTCTCTGCCTGCCGTGACAGATCCGAACCGGATTTGGCATGCGCATCGATGACACTGCAATAAACGGCAGTTGTGGCGAGACACTTTGTCAACGTCGAATAATAATAATCTTCCTCCACGATCAACCGATTCAACAACCTCATCGCCATAATGGCACCTCTGTGAGAGCATGTTTGCGACCATGATTTTAATATGGGCCGAAGTTGCGATGATGGAATGCTATTATTATTGCTCGAAAAAAGTGAACCAATGGGAGCATTCAATAAACTATCGGTGGTCTTTTCTAACCATTTTGCTCGCTTTTTATTGTTTTTATTATTATTATTGTTACGATTTGACTTGTTATTGTTGTTGTGGTTGTAGGATCTTCTGGAATCCGAATAACACATTTGAAGGTTAGTACGGAAACAGAAATGGTCTCAGAGGATTACAAATAGGGACTTTGAAATTTTGTGACAATCGATGAGATTCGGAGTGATACGCGAGAACTGCGAACTGAATAAATTTGAATATGACTTGTCAAAAAATTTCCATATATCACTTGGATTATTTATAGATAAGAGACACAGCGTTGAACGCTTTCATTAGAATGTCGATAACGAGTAACGAACTCTGAAAATTCTAAGTTACTGTATTAGTCATTTCGCTCGGCATAATCCGGAAGAATACATATGTAAGATTGAGCTATATTATCTCAATTGTACATTTTCAAAAATTAATATTAGCTCTTTTAAATACGGCAGACGACACGTACTTTGGACCTACTAACTACCGCAGTAACGTGAACAAGTGAATAGGGATTGCATGAATGCACTATTGAGACTAAAATAGCTTATTAAGTTAGTGTAGAAAAAGAGGTATTACGTATTGCACGGTACACGAAGAGGAGGAGGAGGAAAATGGGGGGGGGGGGGGAAGGAAAGGGGGGGGAGAAAACAAAAACGAAAGCAAAAAAAAAAAAAAAAACCACAGATGGAAAAACAAGAGTTTAACCAAAACTAAAA
>Ga0115008_10005822_pt1 | contig 10167 bp, 11 predicted proteins | sample FraStrMetagenome_FD_87164 | JGI IMG/M metagenome (GOLD analysis project Ga0115008, IMG submission 87164) | Marine eukaryotic phytoplankton communities from Arctic Ocean - Fram Strait ARC3M Metagenome | ecosystem: Environmental > Aquatic > Marine > Oceanic | place: Fram Strait | collected...
AATGAACGACCGAGGAAAATCTTATCAGGAAAAAGCCCATCAGAATTTAATCATAGATTAACAGCGTAACACTACAAACCTGACGCATGCATCTTATGCGCTAGAAACTTGAATCCACCATACGATGAATACCCAATCTTCTGTAGAAACCCGCTATGCCGAAGCCGCCAAGCAAGCTGAGGCTGCCTTATGCTGCCCAGTCGAATACGATCGTAAATACCTAGAAATCATCCCCGATGAAGTGGTCGAGAAAGACTATGGTTGTGGTGATCCCTCAAAATGGGTCAAAGCGGGCGAAACCGTTTTGGATCTGGGTTCGGGTACAGGGAAAATATGCTTTATCGCATCACAAGTCGTGGGAGCCGCAGGCAAAGTGATCGGGGTCGACATGACCGATGACATGCTGGAAGTGGCCAATCGTAATGCACCAATCGTAGCCGATCGGGTGGGCTATGCCAACGTAGAGTTCCGAAAGGGGCGCATTCAGGACCTAGCACTGGACTTAAACCTGCTAGATCGTGCATTGAGCCAGAACCCAGTTCGTAGTACATCTGATTTTTTAAAGCTAGATGAAATCGCAGCAGACTTGCGCATCAAAGAACCACTGGTTGCCAGTCAGTCGATTGATGTCGTGGTTTCCAACTGCGTTTTGAATCTGGTCGAGCCCGAGCAAAAGCCGCAATTGTTTCGGGAAATTTTTAGGGTACTCAAAACAGGCGGGCGGGCGGTAATTTCAGATATTGTAAGTGATGAACCAGTCTCGGCAGCCATGCGGCAAGACGCGCATTTGTGGAGTGGTTGTATTTCAGGCGCGCTGACCGAAACCGATTTCCTCAAGGCTTTTGAAGACGCCGGCTTCTACGGCGTGGAGCTAGTTAAATTTGAGACTCAGCCATGGCAAACCGTTGAAGGCATCGAATTCCGCTCCGTGACAGTACAAGCCTACAAAGGCAAGCATGGTCCCTGCCTTGAACGTAACCAAGCAGTAATATATCAGGGACCGTTTAAGTCAGTCTTAGATGACGACGGCCATCGTTATGACCGCGGAGAACGCATCGCGGTATGCGACAAGACCTTCCGTCTGCTGCAACAAGCTCCTTACTCCAGTCATTTTACACCAATTGAGCCCTTGCTAGTGATCGCGGCTCAGCAAGCACAGCCCTTTAATGGAACTAAAGCTGGGCGGCGTCACCCCAAAGAAACGAAGGGACAAGATTACGATGCAACAACTGAGGCCGCGCAATGTATCGAAGGCAGCGAATGCTGCTAAGCACAGGTAAATTCATTTAGCTGAGATCAATCAGCAAAGTCGGTTAAATGGCCCTCAGCCAAAGCGCGTGTAAGATCTACTGCTTCGTCGACATCGTACAGTTGATCTAAAAGCTGTGTCTTTAAGCCTAATTTTGCTGCGACTGCCAACGAACTTTGCAAGGTTTCAGGACTACTCCATGCAATCGATTCAAAGAGCTTGGGCTGAGGTGCATTGAGGCCGACCAAGTAATAACCGCCATCTTCAGTCGGCCCAAATACGGCATCATTACCATTATTCAGAGCAGCAATCGCCGCGTTCAGCTGCGCCTGTCCCAACGCGGGGCAATCGCCTCCTATACAAATGACGCAAGCCGCACCGCTATCAAAAGTGGCTTGGATTGCTTGGGCCAGCCGCTGGCCCAAGTTGCCAGTGACTTGGGCTTGGTAACTGTGTTGAGCGCCCAACCATTGCTGCATATCGAATTCAGCATCTGCGGGTGTAAAATAAATTTCGGGGCTGGGGCCCGACTTTAAACGCTGCATTTGCTGCGAGACTAATTGCCGGTAGACGGCCAATGCCCGCGATTCGCCCACCGTTTGAGCCAAACGCGTTTTCACCAAGCCCAGACGAGGCGCCTTCAGGAAAATAAGAACACGGGGACCAGAGTGTAGCATGGCAATCATAAGATTGAATTTGTGGCAGATTCCTCGCGCTACAGCTTTTGCAGCGCTGCCGACAATTGCCAGCAGCTAGAATAAATCACACCACGGTGATTCATAAAACTGGAATCACGGCGATTCAAATCTAAAGGCTGACCATTAAAATCGCTCACTGGGGCGGCGGCTTGTTTAAACAGGCAGGCAGTCGCCGCAAAATCCCAGAGTGAGCCACCGCCTGCTTGTAGCTTAGGCTTTTTGAAATAGCACGCGGGCGCGTTTTCGAGTACCCTGCACGCATTTAACACCCCACCACCGCCCTGCTTAACTAAGAGCTCGGCGTAACCCAGTTCTGAAGCCAAGAGCTGCATCTGCTCAATCAATTCTGCACCATCGGGCTGCGAATAAAAAGTACAATCACAATAAAAACGTAGCGATTGGTTGACTGGCTGGGCTAGCGTACTACTGGTTGACCAGGGCTGACCATTGCGCCATAGCCCCTGCCCCTGCACAGCACTATAAAGCACCTGTTGAATCGGGTCGTAAATCACACCAATCTGCGGCACGCCTGTGCGACTGACTAAGGCAATTGAAACCGAATAGCCGGGCATACGCTGAGTGAATGGCAATGTGCCGTCCAACGGGTCGATGCACCAAAAATAGTCTTTCAAATGGCGACTGCCATCGTCGCGGCATTCCTCCGACAGTAGTGCCAGATCGTAAGCTGCCAGCGAGGGCTCTAAATGACGCAGAATGATGCTTTGGCTCAACTCATCCACTTCCGTCACCACCTGTGCAGCCAGACTATCAGCACCGGACTTGTGCTGCACGGCGACCTCACGTTGACTATATCGCGCGATCAACGCGCCGGCCTCAACTGCGGCTTGAGTCGCAAGTGAGGCTAATTCAGTCAAATTTTGGGCTGTTAATTGCATTTTTGTTCTTCTGTTATTTGCGCGACAACCTGCTGCGCCAATTTTTCACTATAATCATTAACTTTCCAGTGTCCGGGGCTCCAGCCTTTTAAAAAGCGTTGAAAATCCGTCCATGCGAACGGGTACAAGTGGCGCCACTCAGATTCTAGCGCAGCAGTATCGACATCACTCGCATTCGCATTAAGAGCAGTGACTAGGGTTTCGAAGTAGTGATTCAATATACCAGACTGCTGAAGCTCACATTCGCGCTCACTCAAACAACTCCCCATCAAATAAATTAGATCCTGCATGCCACACCCCTCACCCACATATTGGAAGTCCACTGCAGCTACAGCTGCCGCGTGCCGCGAAAAACAGAAATTTGCCAGCTTAGCATCACCATGCACAAGCGTTTTAAAGCGAGCGGCTTGCAGCGCCTGATCGATGACACCTGCGACAGCATGCAATGCTGGATCTTCCCGTAGTAATACCTCTAATTCGTCTGGCCGCGTCGCCAAATGCCAATACGTCCCCTGCTGCCATAAGCCTGAAGCTGTCGACTGCATGAATGTAGCATGAAATTCAGCTAACCATGCGACACAGAGCTGCAGTTCTGTATGAGTCACTTGCTTGCGCCGTTGGTCAAAACCTGAGGCATCTAAATCTTCTAACAACAAAAATACTTCATCGCCGAGTGACTCAACCGCGTAGCACTGCGGAACTCGGCATGCTGCATTAGACCTGACAGCAAAGTCTCGGTACCAAGCGGTTTCTACCTGATAAGACTTCAACTTGCGCAGGTGAGATATATCAGTATTCCAGCCGTGCGGGTGATCAGTTCGTGCCGGCGTAGAAACATGCTTCACCACTAAACTAGGATATGCCGCACCAGTTAATTGATAGCGTGAGATCGATCCGTAACCACTCCACAGCGATTGAATATACTCAGGCGCTGAAATCATTTGAGCACCAGTCACCGCACGAATTAGGCCCTGTGAGTCGATTTGCATATTAAAGCGGAATTTGTACTGAATATACTGCGAGCAGAAGGATCCATTCAAAGTGTAGAATAGCTTAAACCACACAAATGGCAATAAGCACGCATTCTAACTTTTAGTTACCCGTAAACTGCGGACGGTTGCGAATATTAAATTTTCGATAGTTTGACTTATGAAAATCCGAAGTACCCCAGCGATGACATGGCCACCCGCCAGTTGTTTAGATCATTCTACAAAAAAACGCCTCCGTGTCGGGAGGCGTTTTGAAAACTTTAATAGAACGAAGTGAACTAGCGACGGCGGCCTTTGGCCAGCTTCTGAGCAATCAAGAAATTGATGCTACTTTCAAGGCGATCCACTTCCGCGGGATCAGCTCCCTCAGACTCAGCTAAACTGAGTGCCTCAACTGCACGCGCTTGGGCAGATTCGACCTCAGACAGATCAATCGCACTGACGTCAATTGCAGCCTCAGTCAGAATAGAAACGGTATCGCCCAAGACCTTGGCAAAGCCATGATCGACTGCAACGAACTCTGATTGACTGTCCTTGATAATCTTGACTTCGCCCGCGACGATCTTGGTAACCATTGGGACGTGGCCCGTTAAGATACCTGCTTCGCCCGACTCAGTAGGCAATACCACCTGAACGGCCTCGGTGCTGAGGACTTTTTGGTCAGGCGTAATTATTTCGAGAGTAAGCATGGTCTGTGTGTTGGTAATTAAGCTTTTTGGTTGGCTTCAATTGCCATTTCGATGCCGCCTTTCATGTAAAGGTCGTTTTCAGCCAGATCATCACACTCACCGTTCAAAATCATTTGGAATCCTTTGATCGTATCGGCTGTAGATACATATTCACCAGGAGTACCTGTGAAGATTTCCGCGACATGGAATGGCTGTGATAGGAATTTTTGTACCTTACGGGCACGGTAAACCGTTTGCTTATCCTCGGGAGACAGCTCATCCAAACCAAGAATCGCAATGATGTCCTGTAAGTCCTTGTAGCGCTGTAATACATTTTGAACGCCACGTGCACACTGGTAATGCTCTTCACCCACGATCGCTGGATCTAGTGCATTGGAAATAGACGCCAATGGATCCACAGCAGGGTAAATACCGAGCTCTGCAATCGAACGCTCCAGTACAATTGTCGAGTCTAAGTGAGCAAAGGTGTTGGCTGGTGCAGGGTCAGTCAAATCATCAGCAGGAACATAAACAGCTTGGAAAGATGTAATCGATCCCTTCTTGGTCGATGTAATACGTTCCTGTAAATTCCCCATCTCTTGCGAAAGTGTCGGCTGATAGCCAACCGCTGAAGGTGAGCGACCTAGCAGGGCGGAAACTTCAGCACCGGCTTGAGAGAAACGGAAAATATTATCGACGAACAACAGAACGTCTTGATTTTTCTCATCACGGAAGTACTCAGCCATGGTTAGACCAGAGAGAGCAACACGCATACGTGCACCGGGGGGCTCATTCATCTGCCCGTAGACCAAAGCTACTTTAGAATTAGAAATGTTATCTTGATCGATGACACCTGCATCCGACATTTCGTGGTAAAGGTCATTACCCTCACGCGAACGCTCGCCGACTCCAGCGAAGACCGAGTAACCTCCGTGCGCTTTAGCAATGTTGTTGATCAACTCCATGATTACGACGGTCTTACCTACACCCGCACCACCGAAAGCACCGACTTTGCCCCCCTTAGTGAAGGGGCAAATTAGGTCGATGACCTTAATGCCAGTTTCAAGAATTTCTGCATCCGTTGCTTGATCAATCAACTCGGGCGGCTGACGGTGAATCGAGCGACGCTCGTCAGTGGCGACTGGACCCTTCTCATCCACGGTGTCACCGGTAACGTTAAAAATGCGTCCCAATACAGCTTCACCGACAGGAACAGCGATTGAAGCACCGGTACCGGAAACCGCCATACCACGGACTAAACCGTCAGTGGAGGTCATAGCAACAGCACGGACTAAACCATTACCTAGGTGTTGTTGCACTTCCAGAGTGAGGTTTTTCTCAACTCCGCCGATGCTGAATTCGATTGTTATAGCGTCGTAAATTTCGGGAACGCTGTCTTGCGGAAAGGCAGCGTCAACGACGGCGCCGATGACTTGAACGATTTTACCGTTTTTGCTCATGGTTAAAAAGAGTGAAGGTTAAATGATATAAATGGAGGATTAAGTACTAGTTAGCAGAGGCCGAAGCCGCAATTTCAAGAATTTCCTGAGTAATTGCGGCCTGACGCGCCTTATTGTAATCGAGAGTAAGATCGTCAACTAAGGTCGACGCGTTGTCAGTCGCTGCCTTCATGGCAACCATACGTGCCGAATATTCAGCTGCACGGCTTTCCAATACCAGCTGGTGAATGATGACCTTGACATATAGTTCAGGCAAAGCATCGAGCACCGATTCAGGAGTCGGTTCAAAGACCATTTCACGTGTGTCGCTACGAGCCTCTAATGAAGGTAGCGCAGACACTCGTTTTTTAAGCTGATCTAAGACTTCACGTAAATCTACAATAGGTAGAAGAGACTGAATGATTGGCTCTTGAACCAACACGTTTACAAAACTCGGATAGGCAACTTCTATTGTATCAACCTCACCGTTCTTGTAGGCATCAATCAACAGTCGTAGCATTGGCCGCAATTCGGAAAAACCAGCTTTATCCGAAACGGTAAAGTCAGCAATTAGGTCGCGACCAGAGCGTGAAATAAACTGCGCAGCTTTGCGACCGACAGAGATGAACTTAGCCTCACCTTTCACATCATCTACGATCTTACGAAATAGATTAGTATTTAGTGGGCCACACAACCCTTTATCAGTTGATAGAATTAGAATGCCACGTGTCTTGACCACCCGTTTTTCAAAAAACGGATGCGAAATTGTAGCACCAGTCAGATCGAGCTTCTCACCAACTGTGTCCAGCAAGTCAGCAAGCAGCAACGCATAGGGACGGCCCGCAATTGCGGCGTCCTGTGCTCGCTTCATCTTAGAGGATGAAACGAGCTGCATCGCACGCGTGATCTGCCGGGTATTTTTAACCGACTTAATTCGGCGGCGGATGTCGCGAAGATTGGCCATACGGAAGAATTATAAATTAAGAATTGGGAATCGTGAAAGCGATAGTGAGCGGTGTCTAAGCACTGAAAGCAGTGCTCCACTCGGCCAGCGAACTCTTCAATGCTGCTTCGGTCGCCTCACTGATCGCTTTTTCACTACGAATCGTCTCCATTACATTAGAACCACGAGTTTCCAAGAATTCACGTAGGTTAGAAGTTGCAGCAACAATCTGTTCGACTTCAATCGTATCAAAGAATCCATTCTGTACCGCCCAAATAAGTGACGATTGAACTTCGACTGGGATCGGGTTGAATGCGGTTTGCTTGAATAACTCTACCACACGAGCGCCCCGCGCCAGTTGTGCTTTTGTCTTGGAGTCTAAATCTGAGCCAAACTGTGCAAATGCAGCCAATTCACGGAACTGAGCCAATTGCAGCTTAACCTTACCAGCTACTTTCTTGATGGCCTTAATCTGGGCAGCTGAGCCGACCCGCGAAACGGAAAGCCCCACCGATACCGCTGGACGGATACCTTGATTGAACAAGTCAGTTTCTAAGAACACTTGACCATCAGTAATTGAAATTACATTAGTCGGAATGTATGCCGAAACATCGCCAGCCTGAGTTTCGATGATGGGGAGCGCAGTTAGCGAACCATTACCGTTTTGCTCATTGACACGTGCGGAACGTTCAAGCAAGCGGGAGTGTAGGTAAAAGACGTCACCGGGATATGCTTCACGCCCTGAAGGACGCTTCAAGATCAGCGATATTTGGCGGTAGGCCACAGCTTGCTTGGAGAGATCATCATAAACAATCAACGCATCCATGCCATTGTGCATGAAATATTCACCCATGGAAGCTCCCGAAAAAGGCGCAATATATTGATTAGCTGGATTGTCTCCCGCTGAAGCACTGACAATGATGGTGTACTCCATCGCACCCGCTTTTTCAAGTACTGCAATAGTACGCGCGATATTGGAATTCTTCTGTCCAACTGCGACATAGATCGAATAAACTGGGCGAAATCCTTCGGGGAAGCTACCGTCTTCGTTGCGGTGCTGATTATTAATCTGGGCTTGATTAATAATGGTATCAATGGCGATGGTAGTCTTACCAGTCGAACGGTCACCAATTATCAGCTCACGTTGGCCACGGCCAATCGGGATCATTGAGTCAATTGACATTATGCCCGTTTGCATCGGCTGATCCACAGACTTACGTGGAATAATACCCGGTGCGACTTGGTCGACTGGATAGTCTTCGCTTGAATTAATCGGGCCCTTGCCATCAATCGGAGCACCAATTGCATCGACGACGCGGCCTAATAAGCCCATGCCAACTGGAACAGAAAGCAACTTGCCGGTGGTGGAAGCCTCGTCCCCCTCCTTAAGTTTGGAATAATCGCCTAGAATAACGCAACCCACTTCGTCTTCTTCAAGATTTAAGGCAATTCCGTAGACGCCCTGGCCGAAATCGATCATTTCGTTGTACATGGCTCCTGATAAGCCCGAAAGCTTAGCGACGCCATCAGCAATAGATACGATGTTTCCAGTGTTAGATTTAACGGCGCCAGCTTGAAAGCCAGCGATCTCGTTTTCGATTTGTTCAACTATAGAGCTCATGAGAAAAACGGTAATAGATTAGTGGACATTTTCGGCGAGGCGCTGCAGCAGACCAGAGACGGACGCATCATACACATCGTCGCCGACGCGCACACGCACACCAGCAATAAGGGAAGTATCTTGTTGAATGACCGCATTAATAGTGCGGCCGTAAAGTTTGGAAAAATTGGCCTCAATCTCTTGAAGTGAACTGTCACTGAGCGAACTTGGCGTATTAACAATCGCTGTCTGCAGAGCAAATTCACGCTTCACATAGGACAGAAAAGTCTTCAGCACTAATAGGTGCTGGGAATGTTGCACCTGCCTGAGCCCAGCCAACACTTCGGTTACCTTGGCAGCAGTGACAACTCCATTGTCGCGAGAAAGCTCGACGAGCTTTTTAGCCAACTGGGTGATCTTTTTATCGCGTTTCATCTGATTTGAAAATGGAAAACTTAGACCGCTTTAGCGAGTTCAGTAGCTGCGGAATCAGCGAACGTTTGTTTCTCCGTGGCAGATAGCTCACGTGAGAGAACTTTGGAGGAAGTTAAGACGACTAAACGCGCCACTTCTTGTCGTACATCCGTAAGCATTTTTTGACGTTGCAGCTCAGTAGCTTCACTGGCCTTACGAATAATTGCTTCGGCTTGCGCAGCAGCCTCTTGTGTCTTGTGTTCAATCATTTGCTTCGATTGCTCACGGGACTCAACAAGAATACGTTGTGCTTCGAGTGTTGCTTCTTTTATTTTCTCAGCGCGTTCACGCTCAGCTTCAGCGAGCTGCGTTTTCATCTCTTCAGCATACTGTAGCCCATCAGCAATCTTCCGCTGCCGATCATCTAGAGTTGCGGCGATTGGTTTGACCGCGAATTTATACAGTACAAATGCTACCAAGCAGAAATTAACCATCTGTGCAAACAGAGTGGGTAATTCAACACCGAATTTCTCGGTTATCATGGTTAGCTTGTTTTGCTGGGCTGTCACTTCGGTATGAGCTAAGCCGTCAGCATGTGGCGCATGGGCAGCCGAGTGAAGGTCTTCAGCGGCTACAAGTGCGAGCGGAAGAGACAGTGCGAGTAGCAGAGTGATGAAAATGGCCTTCATAGAGAGCAAGTTTTTGAAAAAAATTCAGTAATTGCCGGCGACCAATGTGTCGCCGGCAAGAAGACAAATTACAAAATTAGCCAAGGAAGATAGCGAAGAACACGATCGCTTCAGCGAAAGCCATTGCGATAATGGATTGAACCAATACCTTAGTAGCGGCTTCTGGGTTACGACCGACAGATTCACAGGCTTTCAAGCCAATGAGTCCAATGCCGACAGGAACTGCCAAAGCTGCTGCTGCTACGTGAATTTTTCCGGTGATTTCTGCTAGGATTTCGAACATAATAGTTTTAGTGTTGTTTTGTACTTAGTTAGCTTCTGAGTCGTCCACGGTTTTCTACATGGTCCCGAACTCGGAAATTGTTAAATTAGTGGGCGTGCTCTTCGTCGTGGTTGGTCATCAACCCAATGTAAATTGCCACGAGTAGTGTAAAAATTAGTGCCTGTACTACTCCAACTAATACTTCGTAAAAGTAAAATGGGATAGGTACTAGGTATGGGGCCATGCCAGTCATACTGGTCAGCAAATTCTCGCCACCAAATACATTGCCGTAAAGTCGGAATGAGAGGGAAACAGGGCGG
>Ga0115008_10005825_pt1 | contig 10165 bp, 5 predicted proteins | sample FraStrMetagenome_FD_87164 | JGI IMG/M metagenome (GOLD analysis project Ga0115008, IMG submission 87164) | Marine eukaryotic phytoplankton communities from Arctic Ocean - Fram Strait ARC3M Metagenome | ecosystem: Environmental > Aquatic > Marine > Oceanic | place: Fram Strait | collected 2012-06-18
AACCCTAACCATACAACCCTAACCATACAACCCTAACCATACAACCCTAACCATACAACCCTAACCATACAACCCTAACCATACAACCCTAACCATATAACCCTAACCATATAACCCTAACCATAGTAAACTTCTTATCATCACTATTAATTAAATTTTGTCCATCCGATTTTTCTTTGGAAAGAAAGAAACATGGCAAGCCGAAAGCTGATTGCCCGTCCACCAATCACTGCATCTACATTTAGCAGACTTGATCCAAACAGATTTAACAAAATTCATTTATATGAAAATTTATCCAGCATCAACAGCAATACAATCCAAAATAATTGGAAATATGAACTCACGATTCTGGATCGCGACATCTCTCCTTCGCAAAGCAATAACAATTCCAGCATTTTACCCTGTGCCGTTTTCTTAGTTCCCGCAGGGAGAGAATCAGAATATGTTTTTCGAACTAAAAATGGGCTTCGAAACGTCGCCGAAAGTGCCAACTGTGTCCGTTTAATTGCTGTATCCTTTAATAGAAATCAAATATATATCAATCAAGAATTTGTGCAACAGGAGCTTGAACGTTCAGTGCAACTAATTGCTCAACGAGCAGAATTTTGGAAAAGATCTGCAGATGATGGCTCTAATTTCCAAATTCCTTTTTTAGCTGTGGATGGGATAGGAAAACGGAATGTTATTGCCGAAGGAGATACGACCACTACTGGTGCTTTCGTTGTTGAAGAAGTGAAGGATCCTAATGCTGAGAATGATGAAAATTGTTTCGTGCGTCGCCTTTACTTTTTGAACAATCCTAATGTGATTCAAAGTGAATCTTTTGTGATAAAAGATGGAATTATGGAAAAGTTCCAAAAGCAGAGACTTGCATTTGATTACCATAAACACTTATCATCTGGAATGATTGGTTTGGGCTTTTGTGATCGCAAAAGTGATAATTCAGTAGGAACACAAACAAATGCATTAGTAATTGGAGTTGGAGGAGGTGGTCTAATAAATTTTTTAAACCAGGTTCTACCAAAAACAAAAATATTTGCGCTTGAGCTTGATGGAAATGTTGTTCAAATTGCCAGAGCTCATTTTGGTTTCGATGACTCTGTCGAAACAATCGAAGTTGTTCTTGGGGACGGTCTGAACATTTGCTCTACCTTAGAAGCTGATATCAGCTGTCCTGAGGGGAAAATCAGTTTTCCAGCATCCTCCTTTGATAGCATAGCTATAGATGTAGATTCAAAAGATACCAGTTGTGGTATGAGTTGTCCTCCTATATCGTTTGTAGATATTTCTTACCTTAAACAGCTAAAGAGGCTTTTGTCAGGAAATGGTGTTCTCGCAATTAATGTCAGCGCACGTGATCCAGCTATGCTTACCTTGGTCAAAAAGAATGTTTTTGAAGTATTTGCTTCCGTTTTCGTGTCGGCAAACACGTCATATGAAGAAGATGAAGATACAAAAAGCGACGATTTGAATGTTGTAATCTTTGCTAAAAAAACAGAAGATTATAACCTACCTTCGGATACTGGAGAGATAGAGAAAATGATAAATTTATTCTGTGATATGAATGATGTTGATGAGAATTCGCTCAAAACTCAACTAGAAGAGTGCTTGGTTGGTATCAAGGAAATAAAAAAAGAAGATATGGAATCGAGTGTAACTGAGGAAGAAGTGACAAAAAAAACTAAAGCAGTAAAAAAGAACAGCAAGAAAAAAGGATCTTCGAAGAAAAAGCGTGGAAACAAGAAATAACTTTTAAAGCATATTTTGATTAAATTTTAAACACATTTGAATGAACAGAAACAAGAACTGAAGTAGCTTCATATCTCAAATTAGTTCACGGAACACCGAGTTATGTGATAAAATACAAGCAACATAATTTAAGAGAAATCAATATGTAATATCTATTCATTTAAATTTGTTCTGTAAAAGTAAGTCTTCTGTAATCTAATATCGAAGATTCTAGATGCTTCAATCTCATTTTTTCCCGCAAGTTAGACGAACCAGGAGATTTAACATCAAAAAGACTTAATCTATTGTAGAGGAGTAATATTTTTCTCGTTGTGACTTTTGACAATTTCTATATTGGGATTAATTTCAGCTCTTGAGATGAGCATTAAATGTCTCTTGGCTTACCATTACCAAATAAATAATTGGAATTGAAAAATAAAGAGCAGTATCCAAAAAAGCACCTTATTATAACTCCGGATTTCTTACAATTTGGTGATAATTTTCATAACTAACGTTGAGAGATATCTAACAACCACTCCTTTCTGTCACTTTCACAGAATAATATTTCAGCACTTCCTGTATTATCCCATGATGTTTCTATAGCATTTATTACCATTGAAGCACTTGCGTAGGATGGTACAACTTGCCCATTTATTGATTCTACAGTCATATTGTATAAGCTTTCACCATGATCTGTCTTGAGTTTCTTTTGGAATTCCCCTATAACTCAAACATGAAAAAGTTAGTCATGAAAGTTGATGTATTTAATGAAAAAGGTTTTTTGTGTATTATAAACTTACCTGGAACGTCCAGCAAACTTGTGACTATAATGTCATTCGGTTCGGAACCTTGACCAAATTGACATCCAAGTGTTTCTCTACAATTTGCTTTTACGATAACTGTTTCAGCTAAATCTAGATCAAATTTTGTCGAATCCCACCTTGATCTATCTTTACTGGGTCGAGCAAAAGTCAATGTTGCAGGAAATGCCTTTTCGTTTTCTGTCATATGTGCAATGACATCCTTCAATGTTGGATTTGATGCTATGTGATCAACTGGGCCGCCAATTCCAACATCAATTCCATTAAGCTTTACTAAGTGATCTCCAAGAAACACACCACTTGATTCGACAGCACCGGTTACATCAACATATTTCTGAAAATAAATTTGGTTACTTCCAGATTTTGATTTTCGTTCGCCAAAGGATAATTCTTTTGAAGGATTATTTGTGTTATCTTTCTCATTGCTATCCTTTTTTAGGGCAATTAAATGAAGGTATGCACTTGTAAATGAAAGTGAAAGTGGTCGAATTGCACTAAAAGATTTGAATTGTTCAAGGGCCGTATCCCGTCCGTGTTCTCCAAAAACAGGCGTCTTATTCACAGCAACTAATATGTCTCCCACGGACACATTATGTGCTTCCGTTATAATGGATTTATCATTTTCATCTCCTATAAACTCGTCAATCCTTAGGCACATCCCATCCCCTGAACTTGAGAATCTTATTCCTAATGGACCTTCATCTATTATTTCAATTTCTTCTAGTGAAAAGACTTTATCTTTGTTTTGTGGAACAGTAGAAGGCGCATCTTTTTCTCTCATACCTTCATTCACAAAAGATTGGATTTTTTTAGCATCCTCTGGATTCGCAAGTTCGAATGAAACACTTTTAGGTCTACCTGGATTGCGAAGAGCTTCAATCAGCTCTTGTTGAGAGTTTGAAGAATATCTTGTCCCGTTCACAGACATTATGGTTGCCCCATTAAATATTTCTGGATCCAATTGTAGTTCTATTGCTATTTTACGAGCTTGACTCCCTTTCGGAAGATCTACAATCTTCAACATTCCACTAGGATCATTCATGAGTAAATTTAATCCTAGTGGTAGATGTTCTCTCCAGACAAGTTCAACTTCGTTAATGTATTCGTCTGGAACTTCGTCTACTAGGTCTGATTCACTAATTTCTTTGAGGTCGTCCTAGGTTATCAAGGCAAGAATGTAAAGACAATCAGGTTACATAAAGACTTTGTTTTTCAAGACATCTTACAATTATACAAAACTCACAAGAGATAGCTTTGAAGCTGATAATATTATGCCCCAAAAATTCTTTAACGTCGCATTCAGTTTTTTGAGTAGCAATCCACTTCTTCTCTTCATTAAATCAAGGATAGTACGAACAACTTCATGACAATTGGTAGAAAACTAGTGAGGTCATTGCACCTTATTCAAAAAAAAGTCACTTTCCAAGAACTTACCGTAATCCCTCAAAGGGACTTTAAGGTACGAAGCTATTTTATTTAAAATCCAGACTATTTTTCCGCTTCCAAGCAGTTTGAGTTCTATTTGACCAATTTGACATGTTACGTTATGTAAGCATAGGACAGGCTCCCAGTCTACATCGTCATGCTCATTTGATCGACGTTTGCGCAGTTCAAACTGAAGTTTGATAGAGCCATCTGATAGGTTTATGAAAGCTTTGCCATTTCCTTTAAGGTACGGAAAGTAAGTTTGTTCGAAACTCCAAATTGCATCTTCCAAAACAGCTGATATATTTTGTACATCAATAATGAGAACTTCGGTGGCGTGTACAGTTTTAGGACCATTATCTAGTTTCATGCTATGTAAATCTTGAACCAAATCATTGTTTTCTGTTTTCTTCGTAGCACGAATTCCAGCAATTTCAACCAAAATATTTTCTTTCTTTGCCTTGAATCCTTTCATTGAAAGATTGGAAAGATGATAAACCAAGCCTTCTCTAACACCATCAAAAGGAGGGACTGGCATGGATGGCAAAATTCTGAGGAGAAAGTCTAATGCAGCATCGCCAGCCGAAGATAGCATTTCTCTTCTTGCCTCTTCACTTGTGACCGCAGTTTCTGCTTTATTAAGAATTTTATTGAAGTCTATTTTTTTAACGTTGTTCATTAACGAATCTTTCGAGAGTCCAGCTTTTTCCACGATATGAACAACACCTCCTACAAGCGTATTTTTGCTAGGGGTTCCTTTTTCTAAAGCGTCTAGAAATGATTCGCCGTACTGTACCAATTTTTCTCCATGTGCAACAATCTTTTCATCGTTGAGTACAGAAACAGCTTCATCTAATAAATTGGATGTTGTAAGCTTCCCACTTATGATATCTCTAGTTTTACCAATTACTGAAAGGCTAACTTCGTCTGTCATTTTTGATTCTACCAAGTCTAATTGTCTTTCTATTTCTTTTGCAGCTTTACGGGCAATCGGTTCAAAGAAAGCTGACGTTCCACCTTCTCCACGTACAATTTTTGCAATATGATCAGCTGATACATCATCTCCTAGTTGATTCTCCAACGATACAAAAACTTCTTCTATTCTTAAGATTGCAGCTTCACGATATTGACTTTGTCGTGACAGCGTTCCAAGGAGAGTTTCTTGGGCTTTCTCTGAAGAAGATGAGGCTGACTGCTGAAAGTTGAAAAGAGTCATTTGGATATTTTTCTGTGATACTTTGTCAGATGCTTTACTACTTAAAGATGTCAAAACACCCGCAATAATTCCATCTAAGCCACCCTGAGACTCACTTCTAGTTTCAATCACATTCACTAGACGAGATCTTATTTCATCACCTAATTCAATTGATTTCAAACGAGCTATTGCTGCATCGCCCTCCATAAATGATTTGGTAAACGTCATTCCTATTCGCTGTGCCTGGTTCAATTGATCTGTTGAAAAAATGTTTGCAGCTCTTGCTTTCAGCCTTTGTGTACTTTCTATGAAAAGGCTGGCAGACTTTGACTCTCTTAAGCGACCAGTGGCTTCTTGCCACTCGGACGTTTTTTCGCTGATGGTGTCAAAAATTGAGTTGAGTCTATGATCGGATTTTGCAGCTGTAGATAAGGAATCAAAAACTGCAGAAAAATTGTCTCCAGGAATATCTGGATGTTCGCTTAATAAATTATTGATTGCAATTAGAGCTTTTTCACGAGATTCTTTCATTGTGGAACGTGATGGTGAGAAAGTTGTAGAATTCCAATTTGAAACAATTTCTATACCTGATTTTTGTAGAGCAGATTCAACTGTCTGTGGTATATCATCTGAAAGTAGCTGATGTAGTCGATCTTGACCTTTTCTTAACAGTACAGTTAATTCTTCATCTTTCATCATATTATAAATCTTCGAAATTTGATCTTTTTCGGGTACTTTAAGTCCAGTCTGGATTTTTTCAGAAAGTGAACTGATTTGTTCGTTCGAAACAATTTGTTTAGAAGATTTAGACTTTGCTTCATCAATAATTTTTGATGATTTGGAAACCATTGAAGTTGTTGCTACCATTGCTTTATCCGCTCTTTCCATCAAATCTTCAATCAAGGTGTAAAATTTGGAACTCTTCGCTTGTGTCATCTGAGAGGCATTGATGATAATATGTTCATCTGAAGATTCTATGTCTTCTTTATTAGATATGTGTCTTGATTCGTTTGCATCTGTTTCATCCATCACAGAAACGACGTATGCATCGGATTGAATAGAGTAATAATGGACCATAACTTTAATGAAATTTTCTGAATCTTTGAATTTAGCTTCTGTTGTCATCCCAGAAGCCGCTTTAAGCTTTTTCAAAATTGCACCCTTTTGAAGATAAGCGACGGCCGTAGATGCAATACTTTTAAAAGGAATTCTCCATAAACGAACTTGAAAAATTTCCATGTCACCTTGGACTGCAGTCACAACCCCAGATCCATAGAAAGTAAGCACAACATCTCCTGGCTTTATAATGCTATCTTCAATAATTGACATCTTTCCTATGGTACTAGTAAACTTGGCACTGATAGTCTTTTACACTTGATAATTCTTTGCTCTTGTTGCAAAATTAATGAAAGTCTTCCGATCGTTTATAGATCTTACTTTGTGCGTCAAGTCGTCAATGATGCGATTGTAATAGTTATTATCTCTAATAGTCATCGAAATGCAACCGAAGTTGTAAAATACTGAGCTTCTACGAAGTCCTACGAATAGATTTACGTCTCTCCAAAATTTTACAAAATTCATTTAAGCAAAATATTTGTTCTGTACAAAATGTTGATACTACTCCATATGTATCTGCATTTCCTACATACATCCACGTCACGAATGTATAAAATGCCTTACAGAACAAGAAATGGTAGGCTGATCATTTTAGTTAATCAGCTGTGCCCCCCCCTGGAGCATACTGGTAAGCAATGCGAAACAATTTGTATGGTAATTGAGAAAATTGCTGGAGAACTTGGTGTGCAACTTTCTAATGAAAAAATAGAAATCCTTAGGAATAAAGATCTCTTGCAACTACAGAAAGAATTCTACAGGCAAAACATAAGGCCCCTAAATCCCATGATATAAGCATGAAGTTTTTAACAAAACCAACAAATCAGAGTATGACAATTCTGGATTGAATGCGGAAGCGGTGTCAACCACTGTAGAGAAGCAGAAGGAGATTCATAAGATATCTAAGAGTATTGCTTCATACCTCCAAACACTTTTGCTGTCATTTCTACAAAAATAGTAAAGGTGCTTTTTGAATTTAAACAAAGTCTGAGAAATCGGATTGTTTCAAATGTATGGATTGTGATGAAATCTCTATTATTTGTTAGTTTTGAAATAGTTAGTCGGTATCATATTGTAATGCTGATATTCAGGTCGTCTATTGATATGATTAGATTGTTGCGAAACTATATTATCGTGTATGAATGTTGGTAAATCAACATTATATAAATGTTTAAAGTCACCACACCAAAATCATTATAAATATACATAATTTAGAGCGAATGATTTTTACATGTCTCGTAAACATCTCACATCATAAAATGAGAAGATTCCCATTCGCTTGTCGACTTAAATATCATTTTTCCTATTAGTTATTAGTAAATTGAACCTGTCTTAAATGTAAGCCTGGATTAGTTATTTAAGTTTTGATCACTGATGTGCAGGCTTAGTTAGAGACCCTGGTTATTGTTCCTTGAGGACAGGTAGATCATTATCTATCAATCTTCAGACATGTCGTAAAATGAACATTTATGCATTCCAAAAAGAATCTAATTTTGCTACAATCTTCCTCGCCCATAACTCATGACCAAACGAATTTGGATGAAGTTTATCTGGCATGACATCTTCATTGAACACAGTTTCATCTTTAACTTCCTTAAAAAAGACATAATTTTCTTCAAAATATTCTACATTCAGGCCTGATTCTTTCTTTTCGTCACAAATCTTTTGAATAGATTTATTTATATCCTGTATTTGATCCCAAAAAGTGAGCTCTTCATCATCAAATCTTGGTAAAAGACCGTTTATAATTACTTTTTCACTTGGTTGAGCATGATCCAAAACTTCCATAAGAACTTCTTCCACAATAGCTATAACATCGTCCACTGTGCACTGTTCTCGACTTAAATCATTAGTTCCAATTAAAATCCACCACACCTTTGATCTTAGAGATGATGGCATTTCTCCATTTCGTAATCTCCAGATTAAATTTGGTCCTGTATCACCAGCAATTCCAAATGCTAAACCTTCATAAGATCCTCCGTGACTGGAAGAAAAAAATGAATTGAAAACGTCCAACGTTTTTGTGTGTCTTGCATCTGGTTTACCGAATCGAGTACCTGTCCAATCTTCAGTGATAGAATCACCATAAAATACAATATCATAGGATTCAATCTTTTCTGATTTCATTTTCAGAATGGCTTCTTGGACCCTTGCTTGGTTTGAGTTTGTTGCAGAAAGCCATTTTTCGGAGTCATCAATGTGTCGTTCACGTGGTACATCGCATTCACAGGTAGATAAATTCTGGCAAGGTCGAAATAAGCAAAAAAGAATAAGTATTACATATCTAGACATTTCTCACACATTACTAAACAAATCATTTACCTCGAAACAGAAATTTTCGTCTATAAGAGAAATAGGTCCGTCTTTTTGTTCTTGCTTCTCCATGGATAGTTTGTCGGAAATAGTAACGTCTCTAATACTTATATTGTAAATTATGAACAAAATTGGTGGCAAGAAAAATGCATAGCGTTTTGATTTGTACCTTGAAAACATGATGATTGATTCTAATCTCGTCCAGTGCGTGTATTGTATCCGCAGTTTAGGAATATGTATGAGTTTGATGAGGATTGATAGTGTACATATTTAATTGGAATTTGGTCATATTTATTACAAATTTTACGTGGACTAGGGCAATATAATTTAGTATAGCGTTCAAATTGAATCACTCCATCTCTAGTTATTAACTTCTCTACCTATTTCCTACAATTACTTCTTCTTCTGACGACGACACTCATTTGCAAGGCATCGGCGTTAGGCTTAAATCGGTTCCGATTTATGAAAATAGAGAGAAGAAAAGAATTCCAAATTAATTATAATAAGCTTCTCAAATTGGCATTTCACCTATTTGCCTTTCAAAAGAAACACAATCACAAGGTAATTTATATTTTGGGATAATTTCTTGAAATTAATAGTTTAAAATGCTCGTATATCATTGATTTTACAACGTTGCTCATTATTGATATTTCCAAGGCCACCACCCAGTTCTTTGATGTATTTGCTCATCAGATTGAAGATGTGGATCTACCAACGAATTGTTATTCGAAGTATTTTTTAGTAATTCCATTCTATTCTTTACCACAACTTTTTCCAACGCTTTCAATCTAGCATCTAAAGCATTTAATTTTCGATCTAGCTCATCATTTTCTTTTTTCATTTGGAGTAACCGTTTTTCTTCTTTCAGCTTTGCTTTTTTACTACTTGAATCATATTCCACAACCACAACCCCACCTGCAACCAAAAATACAAATGATTCTCCAATAATTTCAGCTCCCTTCTTCACAGCATCTTCTGCTTCTAATGGTTTAATTGATCGAACCTTATATCCAGCACTCCATATTGTCATTCGCGATGTTACTTGATGTGTTAATTGTCCTACTCCAACAAGGAGGTTTTGAGTAGTTTGATATCGGGAGAAATCTGTTTTGATACGTTTTGAGAGGGGTTTTGCCAATGTTTTTACAAGAAGACCGGCTAACTTGGTCAACCTGTAGCATTGACGGTTTCATCGCAATTAGGTCTTTGTGAGCTCATAAAACCAATTATTACGAAACCTATGTTTTCCTCTTGTGCACACTTACGGAAGAGATGCCATGATTTACTCTATTTTCTACAAGAAAATTCAAATACTTCAAAAAATTAGGATGACGAAAGAGGTAGACTGATATTTTTGGGATGGATTGATTTGTGGACAAACTCTACAAAGCTTCAGCTTCCATCGAGTTTCTCTTAACTTCCACACGAGTTTAGTTCGCAGCAAAAAATAAATTCCCTTTATGTGATCGACGTAGAAACCAGTGCAGCTGAATATAATTAGTTTTATCTTAATTGATACTAAAGATTATTATTATTATTATTATTATTATTATTATTATTATTATTATTA
>Ga0115008_10005829_pt1 | contig 10161 bp, 9 predicted proteins | sample FraStrMetagenome_FD_87164 | JGI IMG/M metagenome (GOLD analysis project Ga0115008, IMG submission 87164) | Marine eukaryotic phytoplankton communities from Arctic Ocean - Fram Strait ARC3M Metagenome | ecosystem: Environmental > Aquatic > Marine > Oceanic | place: Fram Strait | collected 2012-06-18
AAAATGGCTGAGCGTAGCGAAGCAAAAAGCGCGAAGCGAAGCTTCGCGTAAAAATATTTCAAAATTTCATTTTTGACGCGAAGCTTCGCTTCGCGCTTTTTGCTTCGCTACGCTCAGCCATTTTAGCTAAATTCAAGTAGACAATTAATTTGTCATTTCCCCGCAAGGGTTAAAAAATCATCTTTTTCTTGCTGAAAAATGCAAAGCGAAGATTTCTGGGGATTCATAATCGTTCGCCCGTTTTGTTACGCAAATGTACCGGCAGCAATTGATGTTAACATATTTCTCGCCTGGCACGTTTTTGCGCTCGTTTTTGAACCGCCAATCGACCATCCTGTTTTTTTAAAATTGCAATTTTATGAACGAACGAGTCTGAGTTGAGTTTGTTTTTCTTATCCCGAGTCACTGAGATAGGCGCGCATGGAACACGTGAACGAGTTGAGGCGATGAAAACTCGGCGCCTCTCGAATTGGCGAAGCCTCTCGCATTATTCAGTCTCAAGCAAGAACACTCCTGGCTTCATAATTACAGCTTAACACGTAGCGCATCTAAAACGTACTGTATCTAAGATACTGTATCTAATACTTACCCCGCGGGTGAAGTGAACAATAAGTTTTCCACTTCAATTTCGCTAAAAATGGCTGAGCAAATCGCGAAGCTTCGCTTCAAAACAAAAATTAAATTTTAAAATATTCTGACGCGAAGCTTCGCTTCGCGTTTTTAGCTTCGCTTCGCTCAGTCATTTTTAGCGAAATTAGAGTGACCAAAATTTTTGAACTTTTTTGGTGCTTTTATGAACAAATTTTTGTAAAAAAAAGTCAAAATTGGCATCAAAAAATCAGATTTCTGCTCAATCGCGCCGCTCTGCTTCACAGATTTTTCGATTCTAGCGCTTTACTTCGCTTCAAAATTCGGCTTATTTTAAAATCCAGCATTCCAAAGGCAGACATTCTAAGTCTGGCTTGGAAAAAAAGGCGAGACTGGGTAGATAAATTCGAATTGCTATTTTCGCCGTTCGGAAGCACTTTATGCGCTCAATTTTGGTTTGAAGAAGATTGCGCAGATCTTGTACAACAAGTTGTAGCAAAATTATCAACTTATCGCTTCGAGCCTGGGCGGTTCTAATCGCCGCTGATTTCACGTTCATCCATGCTCAAAATTCGTAGTAGCAATCAGCGGCGCAAAGACCCTGTCAGCGCATTCTGCATGCGTCAATTTGATAACCGCGCTTCTAAGACACATTTCTCAGCCGCTGCCTGATTGATGCTTATCCCATCTTCGCACTGTCCGCGCTAGAATTTCCAGCGTGGCGAAACTTTCGCAGAATTTTTGAAGATTTTCAACAAATTTTGCAAAAAATTTTCGATTTCTGGACTTTGAATTTTGGACGCTGCAATTTTGAATTATCATCTTTTTGAAGAAGTGTAATTTATTCACAGCCGCATGGATTTATTCGCAGAATCATGTCATGCCGTTTAATCGGCATTTTATATTTAGCCCATTTCTCGATCAGAACGGTCATAATTCCCGCCATCGATGACAAGTTGAATTAGCGCAGAAAATTAAAATTCGATTAACTAAACTCTTTTCGGTCGTTAGAGAGGCGATTCACGTGATCAAAGCACAGTTACTCGGCCTCGTTTTTTCGAGTTTTAATTTTTGACGAAAAACATTTTCAAAATTCAACTTGATTTTCTTCGTTGTAATCCGATTTTACGTCGAATTTTACGAGTTTGGAAAAAAGCAGCGTTAACAAAATCGTACAACGAATAAGCCGTTTTTCTTCTTTTTTTAAATCGTGTTGGCTTTAGCCCTGATTGGAAGCTAACCTAATTTGAAAGGTTGAAATGCAAACGCGCAAGTTTGCTTGAATAATTTTGACAAGGCGAATTTAACCAATTTTAGAGACTTTGAAAGTTCAGCAACAGCTCAACTTCGTGGTTGGAATTTTCAACTGCCAGGCTGGATATCATCGTTATATCATTTTTTTGTAACGGCAGGATTAGATGCGTCGAAAGTAGGAGGAAATAAGCAGATAGTGGAAATGCGTGGCGAGTTGATTAACGTGATTAAAAAACGCAAAAGGTTGCTCGATGCGGTGCGAAACGCTTGCTGACGTAAAGTTGACGCCTATAGCCAAACGGAAGGAAGAATTACCGGCTACTAAAATAAGCCAAAAAGTACGTCGATCAAGTTTCGTATTTGTGAAAAAACGTTTCATTTTTTGATTCATAATTAATTATTTTAATTTATTTGTTGAGTTATGCATGGTAGTCGAAGCGAAGCTAAAAGCGCGAAGCGAAGCTTCGCGTCAAAATATTCAAATTTTTATTTTTGACGCGAAGCTTCGCTTCGCGCTTTTAGCTTCGCTTCGCTAAGCCATTTTTAGAGTAATTTAACTGGGCAATTAATTGGTCACTTTCTCCGCAAGGGTTAACCGGTTACCTCATAATGCGTAGGCGTCAAAAATCCTACTGATTTTACAAAAATGGTATTTGCGAATAAATCTTGCACTAGAAAAAAATAAACAAACCAGATCAAACATGCTCTTGAAATTTCACTGATTATAAATATTTACTCTTGTCAGCAGTTTTCGGAACCCTTGTGCCATCTTTCATTTTTTGAAGGAATAAAGATAGGTAGAGAAAGGACCCTGTCGCTATTAGGACTTTGACGGGTACGTTTCTTTTATTCCGTGTATGCTCTATCAATCAATATGTGCTCTAGACGAAGCTCTGAAGTGGTTGCCATGGTCGCCGGTTGTTCCCACGTAAATTCGTATCCTTTAATATTTTAAAGCAAGATCGAAAATTCTGAAAGCTGTCAACCGAGGCGTGACTGTTTTTCTTTCCAACTGTGCGCATTTTATATTTTGAGAAATTTCGAACAACAAAAGCTGGATTTTGAAGAGATTCTTGATTTTTAGAAAGAGACTTCGAGTTGAATCTGAAGATGGTGCAGGGACCCTGGGACGGCGCCATTTATCAGAATGAAAGATCTTCGCCAAATCGGGTTTTTAAGTTTTTTTCGAAAATTTTTAAAAAATTTTTGAAAATTAAAAAAAAAAAAAAATTTTTAATTTTGTGTATTTTAAAAACCCGTCGTCAGATGAAAAATATCAAATCGGAATACCACCTCGAGTATCCGCCGAAGAGCCAGCAAAAACAAGCGCAAATCAAGAAATGAGTCGCTGATTTGAATTTGTATATTTTCGCGATAAATAGTATCCAAAAAGAGATCGCGCTGGAGAAAATCTCTTGCGCGTAATTAATTGAACTTGGGCGAGCTATTTGTCGGTAAATGGCGTGGAATCATTTAATGACTCGGGCGCAGCCAGATTCGCGCCAGGACTGGGCAAAAATGACGGACAGGGCTGCCGAAGGAAGCAACTACGCGGATGTCTATCGAGTGCCGCCGATGAATGACAGGAACTGAGTTCTTCAAAAACGAACGCGTGAAGCCATTATGCCGCGTTTTCGTGAAAAATTAACCATAAATAGTCAATTTTGATCAAGCTGCGCTCGCCGCAAAAAATCAGATTCAAAAAATTCTGAATAAGTTCATTAAATAATTCAACGAAGATTTGCAAATCCCACAAATCTTTATTAATCTTTGCGGGGAAAGTGACCAATTATTTGTCAACTTTAATTTCGCTAAAAATGGCTGAGCGAAGCGAAGCAAAAATCACGAAGCGAAGCTTCGCGTCAAAATATTTCTATTTTTTATTTTTGACGCGTAGCTTCGCTTCGCGATTTTTCTTCGCTTCGCTCAGCCATTTTTAGCGAAATTCAAATTGACAACTAATTGGTCACTTTCCCCGCAAAGGTTAAGTTTTAAAGTTATTTATTTGACAACTCAGAAAAAGGAATGTTTGAACAAAAGCCATATTCACTTTCTTCCAGCTTTATAGAACGTTAATCGATTTTTGGATCGAGACTTTATGTGACTGCTGTTTTCAAACAAATTAAGAACAAAGAGTTTCAAGCCACCACCGAAAGCATTCAGCAGCGGCGCGAAATTCGCAGCAGGAAGGTGTCAACTCAGTCACGCTCGGATAGAATTTCTGGCTCCTTCTGAATTACTCGTGAGAGCTCGCGCACATTCTGATCGGCTTTATTGGCCAGAATTCGAATTTTTTTAGATCCCATCTGAATATTGCCAGATTTGCGACAGCGCTCTAGAATTCGAAGACCTTTTTTCTGTCCAATTTTAACCTCACGAGCTTCTAAAAACAGTGATAAAAATGTGACCAAGTTCGAACAAAGAAGCTTTTTTTGCTTTCTAAACAAATCATAAGCAATCTCACGTCGGCGAAAGCTGACTCGCACTGATAACGAGCGTCCGACTTATCACAAGCGTTGTCGTTTACACGTCCGTCGAGCGCGGAAATCTTGCGTAAAACAGTTTTCCCGTTTCTGTGGTCGTCACTCGACGCACGATTTTGACAAGCGCCAACGCAATCCAAGCATTGCAACTTGTCAAGGTCAAATTGCGTCTTCTTATCGCATCACTTCCATTTGCATACACGAATCTGACTCACTTTAAATTAACTCGTTCGAGCAAATCAGCCATTTTGTCATTTTCCCGCGAGAATTTTTCTCGCTGTTTGAGAAACAACTTGTGAATAATATGCTTGATGATATCCGCTTTTAATCTTTTGACACGAGTTATCTTTGAACAGCAAATCTTACAAAACGTGATGACACAAATAAGTTACCAACTACTCGGGCGACTTTACAGGGAAATCAAGACAGTGGTTTTATTTTTTTGAAAATATTAAGACAACATGTTATATTTAACCATTGCGGGAAAAGTGACCAATTTGTTGTCAGCGCAAAAAATGGCTGAGCGAAGCGAAGCAAAAAGCGCGAAGCAAAGCTTCGCGTCCAAAGTCGTAATCAGGATTTTTTTGACAGGAAGCATCGCTTCGCTCAGAATTCAAGCTGATAAAATTCAAGCTGATAAGTCACCTTCCCTGCAAAAATAGAATAAAATTAATAAGTGATTCTGAAAAATTGGAGACCATAAAACTAACTTTTATAAAAATAATTTGAATTTTTAAACTTTTTAATCTGAGAGAAATTTTAAACTAACTGTACTCCACACCGCGACACCGAAATTACTAATAGTACCGATAATTTTTTTATATAACTTCATCGAAATCTGTTAGATCTCCATTAACATAAAAATGACCACATAAAAAGCGAACGACCAAAGCAATATCGTCCAAGATCAGCCCATCGAGATCTTAATTCTTCAACTGAGTTCTTCGCTGACACTGAGGCCGCCCGCGCCTACCGCGCATTCGAGAAGGACGAGATCAACAACTCACGAGCTCGAATTCGGCGACTTGGTTCGACGCACGGTCGCATAGATCCAAAAAACGAGCAGCAATTCGCGAAAGAAACCACAGTTAACCGCGACTATGTTTCGCATCCATTCTCCAAGGTAGGATCAGCCGCATACCACGTTAGAGAGGCGGCATTAGATAGTTCTGAGTGTTATTTTTGAGTTCTGTTTTATTTTTGTTCAGGCGTCTCAAATCGTGCCTGCGAATAATAACATTGATCTTGGCGATGGGACTCGCTGCTTGGGAACTAATTACGGTAAATAACAACATCACGCCTCAAGCGAGCAAATTTGTGTAGCTGCTGATTACGCGCCGATCGTCGGCGCCAAACGACAAGACCCAGTTAAGCCTAAATACACGCCAAAGCCACAAGTAAGCAAATATACTTGTACTTTTTTGGGGGGAATTACGACTTTTATCTTGTTAAAAACACGCATAAACCAACGCGCGAGCACGTGAGCGGGAAGGAAGCGAATGTCAGCGTTAGAATTTTCACCGCGAATTTTGGAGGGCGCGTTTATTTTAACCCCGCGGTTATTAAAGTGACCGATTATGTTTAAGGTGTCTTATCAAGCGCCGCAGTTCTCGGTATCTCACCAGGCATACGTCAATCACGGCGCGATTACTCGACCAAAGGTGCTTTTACAAAACACATAAATCGACACAATTTCTAAATGAGTCAAAATTAGGATTTCGCACCAGATAATTCATACAGACCTTCGAGCTCACCAGCTCAACGAGACACCGAGGTTCGATCTTCTTTTAAAACTTGGGGCGCTCAGGAAAAAATCGACACTCCTTGGGCCGATTTAGCGAAGAAACGTACAGTGAAAGGCTCAAATTAATTGTTCCCTGAAAATGGCTGAGTGTAGCGAAGCTAAAAGCGCGAAGCGACGCTTCGCGTCATAATATATCTAATTTTTATTTTTGACGCGAAGCTTCGCTTCGCGCTTTTTAGTGAAAGGCTCAAATCAGATTTTGGATAAAGTGACAAAAACAAAGCTTCTCTGAAGCGATCTTTGAGCCTTTGAAAGTTCTCTACACAAACAATGGCGACAAGCCATTGAGCAACTATTCAGTAGATTTCGTGAACGGTACAGCAGATGCTCGCAGAAGCGCGATAAAGCCAGAGCAAGTGAGCTGGACTGACAGGCCAAAATTCGAGGCGAACTCGCAATACAAGGTACACTAAATTAAAATTAAACGAGGATATCAATCTTTTTCGGAGAAGTTCAGGGCTCTCGATTTTCAAGAGCACTTGTAGCTAAAATTATTAGATGATTGAGTCAAAATACGGAAAGAACGTAATCAGCGAATTGAATGAAAAATAAAAAGTTCAAAGAGCCTGTTGCTTGTTTTTATGAGTTGCGCGATTTGTCGATAATTTGTAAAATAGGATCACTTCGTTGGGGCAACAGGGCGTCGGCCAGAGAACTACAAGCCAATGTTGTCCTACCGGAAGCCGTCGCAAGAGATGCTCAAACTCAGCACAGGTACGAAGCACAACACGCACTTGCGCAAATAGAAAAAAAAAACTTCAGCGCGAGAAGCCTTCCGCGGCGACTTCGCCCTGCCTCCAAAATCCTGCAAGCCTGAGCTGAGAGCCTTCAACAACGAGTCAAGCATGGACTCGGCCACAGAGTACAGGGATAGATACAGTCACAGAAACTGAAAATCTTCCGCTGCGCATAAATCTTTATTTTTTTATAGAATGTATTTTACATGACAAAAATTATACTTATAAACAATAAACAAGAATAAATTTTATTTATTGCAGAATAGTTTGAAACAACGAGGAACACTTTAGAGTCATTTTTAGGTAGAATTACAGTATTTGTCAACAGAAAACTGATGTTTGGTAAACAGGTATTATTTTGGAGAACATTTTAGAATATTTTTCGGTCTTTTTAGAATTTTCGGAATTTTTAGAATTTTTGGTCAATTTTTCGCAACTTTCATTTTCGAATTTTTCGCAACTTTCATTTACTTTTTATTCGGCTTCGTGAAGGCGGCAAACATTTGCACGCCTTGTTCAATCCATTCCGAAGTGCTCTTCGGCTGTTGATTTTGATTGTTATCGGCACCACTTGCTCTTGTAGAATCTGCGCCATCGCATCGCGCTCTAAAAGATAAGCAGGAGCTCTTTTACGCGAGAAATCAAACCCATGACTTGGCTGCGGATTTTGACGCTCTCGATATGCATTTACCCAATCGCCGAGCAGGTTCAGCCCCGTTTCCATTACTTTCGCCTCTGCACGTTGGTAGAGCAGATAATGCTTCGCATTCGTAGCTTCGAGCGGCTTTAGGTTTTAGGGAACGCCGCTGAGGACGGATGAACTTTACGCGTGGATCACTTTTCAGCACAAATAAATTGACGCGCGTTAATGCTCCGTGAACTCCGACCATTGAATTTTTAAATTAACCCTTGCGGGAAAAGTGACCAATTAATTGTCAACTTCAGTTTTTCTCAAAAATGGCTGAGCGAAACGAAGCAAAAAGCGCGAAGCGAAGCTTCGCGTCAAAAATCAAAATTTGATATATTTTGACGCGAAGCTTCGCTTCGCTTCACTCAGCCATTTTCAGCGAACAATTTAATGGTCACTTTACCCGCAAGGGTTAACAAAGTTTTTAAGTTGAAATTTTTAGAATTTTTCAAGCCGTTCCTGAAAATGGTGCTGGGAAAAGATATTCTATGAGCGTATTTGAATATGTCCGGCAATTATGATTGAAAAGTCTGTATTTTTCTAAAAAATATGATTCCAAAACAACAAAATTAATTCTGATAACTTACCAGCTGTCCAGTCATCGCGAATACTAAAGATGAAATTTTCAAAATCTTGCTGAGAGCTAGTCGTGAAGCCGGCGTAAATTTCATCTGCTAAATTAAATCCCTCTTTTGGCGCATACTGGCTGCCCTGCTCAGCGCCATATTTCTCGAACCAGTAGTGCTTGCCAAACGCTCTAACCTCAGTGTGTATTTCATTCACCAGTCCCATCGAAAACGCGTAGCCGATGACGTAAACTTCCGATCCGCCCATTTCTAAATTTGCAAATCGCGTAAAATAAATATCAAAGGCGAATTAGATTATTTTGGCAGTTTTAAATTTCAAGCCCGAGAATTCCTTCGAGCTCGTGGATTTCTCGCGGAACGAGATCTGTCAGGATTTTTGCGCCGTCTTTCGTCAAAGCAATTGTGTCTTCTATTCTAACTCCGATGTTGTGATACTTTTGAGGGAAAATCGGATCGGCAGGAATATGAAGTCCAGGCATGATGTTGAGCACGTGGCCAGCGCGCAGTCTCGAATTTGTTGGCTCAAGAATCTGGTCTTGCAGATCTGAAATCAGACAATTTTAACCTGGCCTTGGAAATCTGATTGTATGAACACGTGAAAGAACAACGAACTCTTCTGATTAGCGCGAAAAAGAAGGGAACAAGAAATCCGGAAGCCGGACGAGAAACGCCCGACAACGTTTAATTAATTTTTAAAAGGAAACATCAACGAACTTACCGAGACCGATGTGGTGGCCGATAAATTGTTTCGACAGCGAGCGCGCAATTACGCCAAAGGTTTGCTCGCGCGACATTTTCTGGTTGGCGAAAAAGCCGAGGTCGAACAAACGCTGCGAATATGTCACGATCATGAACGTCCAGAGCTGATCCAGCGAGACTTTTATCTTTTTATGATTCTTTTGAAAGGGTTTTTTTTTTAAATAAAAAAAAATTTAATTTTTTATTTAATTTTTTATTTTTTTTTTATTTCAAAACCCAAAAGCTTGAGCATATTTAAGATCGTGTTTTGAACATCGAGCACAATCGAGTAAATTTCTGCCTGTTCAGTTGAAAATTTGCCGCTGACTGGCCAAGTTCGCGAGATTCTAGTAAAACGACTCATAAGAATTATTTTCCCGCGCGCTGGCTTACTTTCCTGGAAGTGTAGCCGCTAACTCTTGGACTCGCGGAAGCGATTACTAACGCGCCGTCCTCGATCAGACCAAAATTCTGGTCATAATGAGGCATTATCGTCCGCTCACCGCCGGCGACGACCGTTGAAGTAGAAAACACCTTCTCAGCGCCTCTGAACAGCGCGTGATTAGAATGCACGCGCGATTAAACGGATCAGCCAAGTTGGCGAATACGATAACGCGACCTTGAGTTGGCGCGAGTTTGATAAACACAGGTTTATTACCTCGAACGGCAGCCAAACTCGAAGAGCGAGCTCAGGTAGTTCTCGCATCTGTGCTGCCCGGACGCAACCATAACATCGAGAAGACCCTCGGAAGATAAACTAGCCGCCTTGGCAATATTATCAACTTCCTCCGTAAAGTTCAACGAAATTTTACGCACTGTTTATCAACTTCAAAACTTAAAAAAAAATACTCTTGCGCTTTTTTCGACCTCCTTTTTGCTTTTGTCTGCTAAATAGCGGCAATTATCCTTTGAACTTTCCTCGTGTGTTTTTTCACCGCGAATCTGTTGTATGAGCGGTGACAGGGCGAAAATCTCGGCTTCGTTTTGCACGGCCGTGATTATTCCATCGTGAATGTGGCGCGAGTGAAGGGACATGTTTCCTATTCGCCCGGGTTTCACGTCTCCCCATATTTTAAAGTTTGACTGAAAAAGGCAATTATCAAAGACAAGCAGCAAGCTTTCTAAAAAAGGCGCTCTCATGAATCTCATTAACTCTTGTTGAAAAATAAATTCATAGATCTTGCGAAATTGTACGAAAATCATTGTTGTCTTCTTTTTCTTTCAAAATAAGATAATCTTATCGAATTTAGACAAAAAAAGTTCTTTGGTTATCGCAAAAATG
>Ga0115008_10005830_pt1 | contig 10160 bp, 12 predicted proteins | sample FraStrMetagenome_FD_87164 | JGI IMG/M metagenome (GOLD analysis project Ga0115008, IMG submission 87164) | Marine eukaryotic phytoplankton communities from Arctic Ocean - Fram Strait ARC3M Metagenome | ecosystem: Environmental > Aquatic > Marine > Oceanic | place: Fram Strait | collected...
AAACTAACTTAGACATTAAAAGAGATTGGAAACAATATAATAAAACTGATTTACATGGTGAGGTTAATGTTGGTGTTTCTGGCAAAACAAAAGGTAAATATCCAAAATCAATTATAGAATTTTCAAATGCTGTAAGAAAAAAATTACACCCAACACAAAAACCAGTAGCTTTATTAGAATACTTAATAAAAACTTATACTAACGAAAACGATATTGTCTTAGATTTTACAATGGGATCAGGTAGTACAGGGGTTGCAGCTAAGAATTTAAACAGAAAATTTATTGGAATTGAAAAAGATCAAAACTATTTTAATATTGCAAAGGATAGGATTGAGGGGGGTTTGTTTTAAAAATGCCAGAAATAGTCATTCCATATAAGCCAAGAGAACTCCAAAATTTTTTGCATAAAAAAATTGATATACACCGATTTAGTGTATTGGTTCTTCATAGGAGAGCTGGAAAGACAGTAATGATGATGAATCACATGATTAAATCAGCACTTACTTGTCCTTTGCCAAACCCTAGATATGCTTTTATAAGTCCCACTTTCAAGCAAGGTAAAGCGACAGCATGGGATTACATTAAACAGTTTGCTGGAAAAATTCCTGGAACTAAGTTTAATGAGTCAGAATTAAGATGTGATCTTCCTAATGGAGCAAGGATTACAATTCTTGGAGCAGAAAACGATCAAGCTCTTAGAGGTATATTTTTAGATGGTTGTGTTTTTGACGAAACTCAATCCATTAAACAAACTATATTTCCAGAGGTTATAAGACCAGCTTTGGCAGACCGAAAAGGGTGGTGTGTTTTTATTGGTACTCCAAAAGGTAGAAACCATTTTTTTAAATTATTCCAAGAAGCTGAGAAGAATGAAACTTGGTATGCTGGTTTATTTAAAGCTAGTGAAACTAATATATTAGATCCTGAAGAATTAGATGCTGCAAAGCAAATGATGTCAGATGATCTTTACGAACAAGAATTTGAATGTTCTTTTCAAGCTGCCATAACAGGTTCTTATTATGGTGCTTTAATAGAGCTGTTAGAGTCAGAGAACAAGATTACAGACAATCTGTATGACGACAACCTTGATACTGAAACATGGTGGGATTTGGGCTTAAATGACTCCACAGCGATATGGTTTGTCCAGAAGTATAAAGGTGAGATTAGATTAATAGATTATTATGAAAATGCTGGTGAGGGATTAGATCACTACATAGATGTCATTAATAGAAAAGATTATGAGTATTCAAAGCATATAGCTCCCCATGATATTAAAGTTAGAGAAATAGGTAACTTTGGTAAATCAAGATTGGAGAGTGCTTTAGAATTAGGTATCGCTTTTGAAGTAGCACCAAAACTATCTATTGAAGATGGGATTGAAGCTGTAAGAAAAGCACTTCCTAATTGTTGGTTTGACAAAAATAAATGTCAAAAAGCTATTGAGAATTTAAAGGCTTACCAAAAAAGATGGGACGACAAGAATCAATGTTTCAGAAATAAACCAATGCACAATTACGCATCTCATTGTGCTGATGCTTTTAGAACAGGCATAGTAGGTGAGGGTGTAGAAATTAGTAATTGGAAAAAAGAAATTCCTCTTAACTTAGATTATATAGTTTAATATGGCAGAAAAAATAACAGAATTTGAATTAAAGAATATTATCAGCAAGGAAATTGTAAATTCATTAGGATATATGGGTGGCAATCTTTCTTCTCAAAGAAAAAAATCTTTAGAGTATTATATGGGAGAACCATTAGGTACTGAGATTGATGGTAGATCACAAGTCGTATCAACTGATGTAGCTGATACTATTGAAACAATACTACCTAATTTACTTAAAATTTTTACAGCATCAGATCAAGTAATTAAATGTGAGCCAGTTAAATCGGAAGATGTGGCACAAGCTGAACAAGTAACTAATTATGTAAATTATATCTTTAATAAAGATAATCCAGGTTTCTCAATTTTATACACATGGTTTAAAGATGCGTTAATTGAGAAAAATGGAATTGTAAAAGTTTATTGGGACGACAGTAAAAAGGTTGAGCAAGAAACTTATGAAAATTTAAACGATCAAGAATATTCATTATTACTAGATGGTGATGATGTTGAGGTTGTTGAAGAAGAAGCAATTGAAGATGAAACTGCAAAATTACAATTAGAACAGTTAAGAGCTTTAGCAGAACAGCAAGGTCAAGAATTGCCAGAACAACCTGTTCCAATGATACACAATGTTAAGATTAAAAGAACCAGTAATTATGGTAAAGTTAAAATAGAAAACATTCCACCTGAAGAATTTTTAATTCAAAAAACTGCAAAGTCTATTGAGGATTCAAATTTTGTTGCACATAAAGTTTTAAAAACTAGATCCGATTTAATTGAAATGGGTTATGATAGAGAGGTTGTAGAAAGTTTATCTACTTCAAATACTATGACCTTAAATGAAGAAAGATTAACAAGATTTTCTGATATTGATGAAAGTCCAACTGAAGATTCTCCAGATGAAAGTACACAAGATGTAGAAATCTATGAGTGCTATGTTAAAATTGATATGGACGGAGATGGTATTGCTGAACTTAGAAAAGTTACAGTAGCAGGTTCAGGCAGCTATACAATTTTAGAAAACATGGCTTGTGATTTCATTCCATTTTGTTCTTTAACTCCTATCCCAATGCCACACAGATTTTATGGCAGATCAGTTTCAGAATTAGTAGAAGATGTTCAATTAGTTAAATCTACTGTTATGCGACAGTTATTAGATAATATGTATTTAACTAATAATAATAGAGTTGCTATCATGGACGGAATGGTCAACTTGGACGACCTACTTACTTCAAGACCTGGAGGAGTGGTTAGAACTAAACAACCCCCTAGTCAGGTTATGATGCCAATGCAATCTCAAACGATTTCGCAACAAGCATTTCCATTATTAGAATACTTAGACACAGTAAGAGAAACAAGAACTGGTGTTACAAGATACTCACAAGGACTTGATGCACAATCATTAAATAAAACTGCAACAGGTGTAAATACTTTAATGAGCCAATCTCAAATGAGAATGGAATTAGTTGCTAGAGTATTTGCTGAAACAGGAATTAAAGATTTATTTAAAAGAATATTTGAACTGACTTGTAAGTATCAAGACAAAGAAAGAATTGTAGAACTAAATAATCAATTCGTACCAGTTAAACCTACTGAATGGAAAAATAGATATAATGTTACTATTACAGTTGGACTTGGAGCTGGTTCTAAAGATCAACAAATTGTTATCTTAAATAATATTTTGGAAAGACAACTTCAAGCATTTCAATTGCAAGGTGGTCAAGAGTTCCCAATGGTGAGTCTTAAAAACATTTACAATAGTTTAACTAAAATTGTTGAAAATGCTGGTCTTAAAAATGTTGAAAATTATTTTGTTAATCCAGATCAAGGAAAACAAATGGTTCAACCTAAACCAGAACCGAAACCAACTCCTATTGAGAAAATAGAATTTACTAGAATAGCAAGTGAAGAAAAACGAAAACTTGCAGAATTAGAATTTGAAATGAAAAAACTTAAAAGCCATAATGCTGCTAATGTTTTGGATTTTGAAACTAAGATCAAAGAGATGGAGCTAAAATACACTACTCAAATTGATAGTGCTAAACTCAAAGCTGAAGCAGAACTAGATAAAGTTATTGTTTCAAATAGAGGTAAGGCATTTTTTGATGCAGAAAAATCAGCAAATAAATTATCACAAGAAATAGAGAAAACTGATGAACAACCTAGAACAGGACAAGCTCAACCAAGAATTGAACCAAGCGAACAAGGCTAAACAACTTTTTGAAAACCCTTTATTAAAAGAATCTTTTGATAAATTAAGAAATTTATATTCTACAAGTTTATTAAATACTGGTGCTGCCGAAAATGAAACTAGAGAAAAACTTTGGTTGGCTTACCAAATGGTCGGCAAGGTAGAACAAAATTTATTAGAAATGATTGATACTGGAAAACTAGCTTCCAAACAATTGGAAGATTTTAGAAATCAAATTAAAGAAAAAAAATTCTAAGCAAATAAGTTTAGGATAAGTCAACCTCACAAGAGGAACTTAACTTACAAGGAAAATATATGTCAGACAATCAAGGCAATCCATTAAAAGGATCTGAAACTGATTTACAAAAAGCAACAAAAGCAGTAAATGGTTTATTAAACCCTAAAGAAGAAGAAACTATTGGACAACAAGAAGCTCCAAAGCAAGAAATTGAACAAAATTCTCCTGAACCACAAAATGAGGAATCTGAAGAAGATCAACCTCAGGAACAGGAAATAAGTGAAGAAACTGAATCAGAAGAAGAAGAAGTTTCCGAACAAGATGTATCTCAAGACGAAGAACAGATTGATACTCAAGAGAAACTAGAAGATTCCACCTACAAGGTAAAAGTTGCAGGTCAAGAATTAGAAGTTACCCTTGATGAGTTGAGAAATGGTTACTCAAGAGATGCTGACTATAGACAAAAGACTGAAGAACTTTCTAATCAAAGAAAGAACTTTCAATCTGAGTCTGAAAAGCAAAGACTAGATTACTCTCAAAAACTTAATAAAGTTAATGAATTAATGTCTGCTGCTCAACAAGAACTAAACACAGAAAAAAACTCTGTTGATTTAGAACAAATGTACGAAGATGATCCAACAGAAGCTATGAGGATTGAACATAGGTTAAGAAGAAAGCAAGAAAAACTTAATTCTGCTATTGCTCAAACCCAAGCTGAACAAAAAACACAATTTGATGGATTTTTACAAGAACAAAAAAGATTACTGGAAACTAAAATGCCAGAATTTACTGATCCTGTAAAAGCATCAAGTTTAAAAGCTACTATGAAAAGTACCTTAAACAATTATGGGTTTAACGACCAAGAAGTTGCTCAAGTGTACGATCATAGAATTGTGATGTTGGTTAATGATGCCATGAAGTATAGAAATTTGCAAAATTCAAAACCGAATATTGCTAAAAAGATTTCTAAACCTGGTAAAGTTTTTTCTTCTGGAGTTAAGCAAGGCAAGAATGAAGTTAATTTGAAAGTTAGAAAAGAAAAATTTAGTCGTCTAAAGAAAACTGGAAGCATGAAAGATGCTCAAAATGTTTTCTTGGACATGATAACTAACAAATAACCTCAACAATAAGGACAAATAACTATGGCAATCGTAACAAATACGTTCCAAACTTATACTGCTATTGGTAACAGAGAAGATTTATCAGATATTATCTATAACATCTCTCCTACTGATACTCCGTTTATGAGTTCAATTGGAAAAGAAAAAGCAGAAGGAACATTCCATGAATGGCAAACTGATGTTTTAGCAGCAGCAGCAACTAATGCTCAAGTAGAGGGTGATGAAATCGCTTTCACAGCAGTAACTCCGACATCAAGAATCAATAACAGAACTCAAATTTCAAGAAAGTCTGTAATTGTTTCTGGTACTCAAGATACTGTTAATACTGCTGGAAGAAACCAAGAACTAGCATACCAAATCTCAAAAAATGCTAAAGAGCTTAAAAGAGATATGGAACTTGTTCTTTGTAACAACCAATCAGCAGCAGTAGGTAGTGCATCAGCAGCTAGAACTTCTTCTGGTTTAGCATCTTGGATTCAAACTAACATCAATGCAATTGGTGCTAATGGTCAAAATGCTAGTAATGCTGACCAACCTGGTTTTGCAAGAACTAATGGAACTCAAAGAGCTTTCACAGAAGCACAACTAAAAGGTGTTTGTGCATCTACTTGGGACTCTGGTGGAGATCCATCAATGATTATGTTGGGTTCTTTCAACAAACAAAAACTATCAGGCTTTACTGGTGGTTCTACTAAAATGACTCAAGCAGATGACAAAAAACTTGTTGCTGCAATTGATATTTATGAATCAGACTTTGGATCAATGACTGTTGTTCCAAATAGATTCTCAAGATCAAGAGATGTTTTTGTACTTCAACCTGATATGTGGGCAGTTGCTTACCTTAGAGATTTCCAAATGATTGATCTAGCTAAGACAGGTGATGCTGAGAAAAAAGCTATGTTAGCTGAATATACACTTGTTGCTAAAAACGAAGCAGCGAATGGTGCTATATTTGATTTAACAACAGCTTAATCAAAATACTTATAGGAGGGGATTAATTTCCCCTCTTATTACTCAATCAATAATTTTGTTTTCTTTGAAGATTTAATATCGGAACGAAGCAATACAAAAAAAGGAAAATACAATGAGAACACTTAACGACTACTTTATAACATCTGCAATTCCAGATGTATCATCTGGATCATCAACTTTTGTATGTGTACCTGATGGTGGAAGAATAATTAAAATTATTACACACAACAAAGCTACAACTTCTGGCACAGCAGCTATCTCTTTTGAAATAGGTGGTGTTGCAGTTACTGGTGGTGCAATTAGCCATACAGCTTCTGGATCAGCAGGTAGAATTAAAACTGCTGAACCAACAGCAGCTAATAGAGTTGAAGAAGATGGAACTATTGAATGTATCACTAATGGTGGTTCAACAAATGCTTCTAAAATGGAAATCACTTTCGTTATCAGAAGATAATTACAAATTTTGTGGGGATCTTGTCTAGCGATACTTCCCCACAAATACTAATCAATAAAAGGAAATAAATTATGCCATACGGAATGGGAACTTACGGATCAAAAAAAGGTAGACCACCTAAGAAAAAAGGTAAAAAGAAAAAATCAAAAAGCAAAAAAAAAGGAAAATAAATTATGAGTTTTAATTATGGTTTAAGACCAGGAACAATACAAAAAATAACTATGGCATCAAGCAATCCTGCATCTATTGCATCATCTGCTTTTGGTTCACAAAGTGAATATGTAAGAATAGCTTCTTCAGCAGATTTTCATATTATCTTTGGTGGTTCTCCAACTGCTACTGCTAATCATATTTTTATACCAGCAGATCAACCAGAAATTTTTAAAGTTTCTCCAGGTGAAAAAGTAGCAGCACTAGGAGCTGCTAATGCTGTGATTTCTATTGTTGAAATGGGTGGCTAGTAGTGGCAAAGCAAAAGTTCACTTCTTTTACTCCAAGAGATAAACCACCAAAATTAGGTAAGCACAAAAAGTCATTAAACAAATCAGAAAAAAGACAAATGAAACTTACTAGATACAAAGGTCAAGGTCGTTAATGAGAAAAATACTTGAAGATACTGATAAGCATATTACTGAAACATTTTTAGATAATGATAAAGATGGTATTATTCAAAAAAGATCACTTGATATTGAACCGATCATAGAAAATAACAAAAAATTATTTAATCAAAATGATGGTTATAGTCCTGATAAAGGACTTAAAAGAATAGCATCAATTCCAGTAGTTATATTAGAGATATGGTGCAAGGAATATCATAAAGATCAAAACAAAGGTAATTGGTTTGAATTACCACAAGAAACTCAAAAGAAAATCTTAAAAGCAAAATTAAACAGTTCTGAATTTAGATATTTTAGAACAGCAGAGGGCAAATTTTAATGGCATTAACTACATACACAGAATTAAAAACATCACTAGCAAATTGGTTAAACAGATCAGATTTAACAACTGAAATAGGTGATGATTTTATTAAATTAACTGAAGCTGATCTTAATTCTAAATTAAGAGTTAGAGCTATGATAGCTCAAGTTAATATAACTGTTGATGCAGAAACAGCAGCTTTACCAACAGACTTTTTACAAATTAGAAACTTTTATATATTAAGTGGTCAAACAAAAACTCCATTAGTTTATACAACTCCAGCATCAATGGACACAACAAGTGGAACATCAACTACTGGAAAGCCAACTACATTTACAATTTTAGGAGATACTTTAAGATTTTCTCCAAAACCAGATGCAACTTATACTGCTGTAATGAATTACTTTAAAAAATTTCCAGCTTTAAGCTCAACTAATGCAACAAATTATATTTTAGCATCTCACCCAGCTATATATTTATATGGCTCATTGTTTCATGCAGCTAACTTTTTAGGTGGTATCAATCCTCAACAAGTTCAAACATGGCAACAAATGTATGCAACATCTTTAGAACGACTTGAGTTAAACGATAGAGAAGATGAATACAATGGAAGTCCTTTACAAGTTAGAACTGTAACTTCAGTAGCTTCTCCATTTATTTCAACTTTATAATAGGAAAAAAATATGCAATTACCTTTTGGCGAATGGCTACCAGATCAACCAGATCATTTGAATCCTGGTGCAACTGTTGCAACAAATGTTTATCATGCACAGTCTAGCTATAAGCCTGTTAAAGGTTTAGTATCTTATAGTGGTACATCAACAGTTACACAAAATGCAAAAGGTGCTGGATCATTTCGTAACAATGAAAACACAGTATTCACTTTTGTTGGCACAGCAGATACCATTTATCAATTATCATCTGGAGCTTTTGTAGATAAAGGAGCTGGTGGATTATTTTTAAACACAGCTAAAGCTACTTGCACAATTACAGTTTCTGATTATGCAAATATTGGAGCTGGTAAAACTATTACATTAAAAAAAAATGATGCTTCAACTATTGTCTTTACTTCAACAGTAGGCACAGCATCTGGCACTCAGTTTAAAGTAGAAACAAATAATAATACGACAGCAACAAATTTAAAAACTGCAATTAATGCTCATGCTGATTTTACAGCAACAGTTGCAGATGCAGTAGTGACTGTAACAAGAGCAGCAGTAGGTAGATTAAATTTAACTAATGTTTCATCAGATACAGTAAGACTAACAACGACAAACTTTGTTGGTGGAACTCCTTTAAGTGGAACTGCTAATGACTTTATAACTTTTACTCAATTTGGTAATTTTGTAATTGCAACGAATGGTGTAGATGCTCCTCAATATTTTTTAATGGGTACATCAACAGGATTTGTTAATTTACAAACTTTAGCAGACTCAACAGGATCAGGAACAGTACCATCTAAGTTTAGAGTTTCAGGTGTGATAAGAGATTTTTTAGTTACAGCGAACATAGAAAATGCAAAAAATAGAGTTGCATGGTCAGGATTAAACGACATTTCAACATGGGAAGCTGGTGTTAAATCATCAGATACTCAAGACTTGCCAGGCTCTGGTGGACAAGTAGTTGCAATAACTTCTGGTGAAGTTGGATATGTTTTTAGACAAGATCAGATTATAAGAATGGACTTTGTTGGAGGAGCTACAATATTTAGATTCTCAGTTATTTCAGCTAATAGAGGAGCTGTATTTGGGCAAACAGTTTGCCAAGATAATAGACAGGTCTTTTTTTATGCTTCGGATGGGTTTTTTCAAATCAATGGCGATCAAGTATTGCCGATAGGAGCTGAGAAAGTAAATAGATTTTTTGATGCTGATTTAAACAAAGCCTACACAGATAGAATTACAGCAGCAGTAGATCCATTTAATACTTTAGCAATTTGGTTATATCCATCAAAAGATAATCCAAACACTACTGGTATTTGTGATAAAATGTTAATCTATAATTATGTAACGCAGAAATGGTCAGTTGCAGAAATTAAAGCATCACAAATATTTAAACAATTTATAGTAACAGACACAGTTGAGTTGATGGATATTATAAGTGAGAACTTAGATGAAATTAATATTTCATTAGATACTCCATTTTGGACAACAGGGCATTTGTATTTAGGTGCTATTGATGAAAATTTTAAAGCAGCTATTTTTTCAGGAACTAGCTTAGAAGCAGAACTTGAAACTAAAGAAACAGAATTATTTCCAGGTTCAAGAGCTAATATAACTGGTGTTAGACCAATTGTAGATGCTAGTGCAAATGTAGTTATTAAAACTAGAAACAAATTAGCAGATGCAGTTACATCATCAGCATCAAGCTCAATGAATGACTCAGGTATTAATCCAGTAAGACAATCTGGTAGATATTTTAGAGCTAATGTAAAAATACCAGCAAATACACTTTGGACTAATGCACAAGGAATTGATTTAACAGCTAGTCCAGGTGGGGATAGATAATGTCAGATAAAATAGACATAGATAATATTAGATACTCAATTGAAACACAGGAATTTTTTCAAAGACAAGTTGAAGAAGCAGTAAACACATTAATTAACAAAAATAATACTGAAAGCGATAAGGCTTTTAGTTGGTTTATGAATTAGGAGCAACATG
>Ga0115008_10005831_pt1 | contig 10159 bp, 10 predicted proteins | sample FraStrMetagenome_FD_87164 | JGI IMG/M metagenome (GOLD analysis project Ga0115008, IMG submission 87164) | Marine eukaryotic phytoplankton communities from Arctic Ocean - Fram Strait ARC3M Metagenome | ecosystem: Environmental > Aquatic > Marine > Oceanic | place: Fram Strait | collected...
CATTGATTTTGTTTGAAGTGTACATGCATTACGAGAGTTGAATTGAATCTTTTCTCCTGCTCTTCGTTCGTCGTGTCGTGTCGTGTCATTTACAAAGCGTTTTGCAATACATGTATTCTTAGCTCCTGATTCATTGATTCATTGATTGATTGATTGATTCATTGATTGATTTGTCTTGATTGTTCTACTAAATCTGTGACATTCTTATATTCCCCAATCGCATCGCATCGCATCGCATCGCATTTGATCAGCTACAAGGGCAAATTAGTGAATATGAGGTACAATGTATTTGCACTGGCGCTAGTATTGGTGATGGACGGTCTAGTAACCGTACGAGGGTTTGCTCCGCAATACAAACCTGCGCCATCCTCATCGGTGCAGCATGATCGAGGGTATGATCATGCCCTATTCAGTTTCTTCAATCGAGGTTCCAATAATGATGACAGTGGCGATGGTGATATTTATGATGATCTGGATCAAAGGCCGATGAGAAGTGCTAACCCTCCCAATCGTCAGTATAGCGATTTGCAAAGTGATGCGTTTTCTTCGATTAATCGCGATCGGAGAGTTAGGGCTGGTGAGCCAAATGCGTCGGAGTTTTCAGGGAATTATTCCTTCTCAAATGCGAAAGATCAGGCGATAAAAAATGAGGAGTATGAACTGGATCTTTTGAGGAGGGAGTTGTCGCGGACAAGGAGTCTTCGCCGTGCTCAGGCGCAAGATTCGAATCGTAACAATAATTCAGAATTTCCAGCCAAGGAAGATACCAATAATAGTAATATTCGGAATGGGTATGATGCAACAAATAACTTCACTGGCAAAAACTATGCGATGCCTATTACTCGCCCGAATTCCGGCTTTAATGGCCAAGACAGTAATACGTTAACGCGTGGTGGTGCAGATTCCAAGGACCGTTCTCGGTACACTCGCGCCACGAATGGTGCGACTGATCTGGATAATACATATCAAAATGGTAGCGGAAGTGATAATAACTCAAGAGGCCGGGGGTCTAGTATTGGACGATTTTTTAATGGCATGACTAATAATGACAACAACCGGAGCAATAATAATTCGCGAGTTAATGCACCACCTACGAACGCGCCATCTTCAAAACAGGGGCAATTTTTAGATTCATTTGTGATGCCTCCATCAAACGTACGGGGAAGATCTCCAGAAAGATCATCTCCATCTGATCGGTATGGCAATAGCGCAAAGCCGCCGACGGAAGCTACTTTAAATGGGTTCTCAAATACATATTCTACTTCAAACCTTGGAAGGAATAGTATCCCAAACAATATACGGGATGCAGAAATTTCGGATGTCGAGAGGGCTCAGACAGGCGGGCAATTTTCTGGATTCAGTGAAAGAAATGTAAATGCGAACACGAATAGGCGAGTAAGGCCGATTTCAAATGCTCAGCGGAGGCGACAGACAATGCGGGGAGGTAACTTTGAACAAAATAGATCGCAAGATATCAACGGGTCCGCCCGTCGACAAATGCAGAACACAAGACAATCTCAAGGGAATTCGAATCGCAATGGTCTTTTTAATCAGCGAAAGAGCTCTTCTGAGGATGGCCAGCAAGAACGCCGAGGATTATTTTCGAGATCCAACAATCAACAGCAGACGCCAGCAATCCAAGAAAATCGTAGTCCTTTTATTCAACGGCCTTCCAGTCCACCTTTACGAGTACAAGACAACCAAAATCGTTTTCCAAGGCCTAATGGGCAAGTTTCCCAATCGCAAAACAACAGTAATCGATTTAACCAAAGGCCCAATAATCGAAGTTCACAAATTCAAGAGGACCGTAATCGTTTTACCCAGAGGACCACCGTTCAACAGCAATCTTCTCAATCTCAAGACAATCGCGGTGGTTTCTTTTCTAGGCCTAGCACCCCACCACAAAGTCGAAGCGGACAGTTTGCTCGTGCATCACAGTCTAACTCGCGGTCGCGGAATACTTCTTTCATTGACCCCGCATTAGAAGCTAAAAAAGGAGAAGTGAAGGAAGAGGCAAAGCTTGCAGCTGTTGGTGGTGCTGTTGCTGGTATGTTTCCTGGTATAATTATTGCATTTTGTTTGTACCTAAGGGAATTCGAGTTCGATATCGATTCCGATATGTTACCCTGGATTCCTTTGGGATTGAGTTCATTGGCATCTATTTTGGCGTACAGACTGAGTATCCCATTCAAGGATAAAGATGTGAACGCTGCAGAGTATGATCAAGATCTCACCAAGATTATTCGTTTATATTTGGCCGCTCCATTTTCAAAACCAAAAAGGGACCTCGATAAGCTGGCAGATGAAACCAAGGTGAGGTTTTTGTTACTGTCTTTACGCACTTCACTCATTATATTTATGTTGAACTCAATCTCACATTGTAACAAAGAGAAAGGCGGACGAAGTATCCGATGATATGAAAACTTTTCCGTCTAGAGTCGCGGACAGAGCGGAGGAGCGTTACATCAGAATGGCTTCTGATGATGATTATTCCAGGCGTCTTCCCGGTAGAAGCATATATGGAAGAAATCAGACCAGAAGGAGAAATTAGGTTTATTTACTATCAGATACCGGAGTTGGAGAACGTTTTGGAAATAAATTTGAGAAAACTTATCCATGCTGATTTGTCGGCATCTACCTGGAGCTTTGATTCTTCCGGCTTCAGAACTTAGATAGTATTAAACGGTTTGGAAGTCCACAATCGCATCTATTTTGATGCGAGTTATCTGAGGTACATTGAACCACTCGACCATACTAGTGTTAGGCGAAATCCGATTTATACTGCCAACATAGTTCCTAACATCGTAACAATGTTCATACACTGCTGGGAATTTTGCATAAACAAATTAATCTCCGTTTTCAATAAATTAGTTAAAATTGCATTATTCATTCACTGTGTAATTACACACCTTCCGTTCTCTCGTGTTGAATATTACTAGGAGAGGAGGTAATGAAAAAGAGTCCTCGCTTCTAACAAGTTGCCACGAGCCCTTGCACCTAACGCCCCTCAGTTCTCACGTGAATTCCTTATGCAGAATTCGGTGGAAGGAAAGACTACACTACACCTAATCTATCATTTATATCTCCAATTAGTTGTTAGTAGACGATGACAATCTGACAGTGAACCTTTCATATTTTATAATTATATATGAGATGAAAATGATTAAGATATTGAAGTCTATGAGTAATTCGAACGAAAAGTTGTACATGAGGGCAGAGTACCCATTTGCGTTCATACCTATGATTCATTGAACAAGTCAAGCTCCCTTGAAACAACAGGTCTACTGTAAACAAAAAGATCGCCATCTTTATCCTGAACAATTCGAAAATCATCGTCAACATATTTCACGCTCACACTGCAACTAGCTGGCCTTCCTTTGTTCCAAGGTAAGAGTTTCCAAACTAACCCAACTGGAACTTTGATGGACCAAATCCATTCACCTAGCCCAGAGAGACCAGGGACAGGGCGACTTGTTGTGTAGTCCACTTCCATTTTTAAAACGCCATTGTCTTCCATCTCACATTTACTTGCTGTAATCACACATCCGCCAAAAGTAGGGAGCAACTTAAACCATCCGAGTATAGGAATGACCGTCAAAGAAAAAATCGATGTATCAAATTCAGAAAAGATGTATTTTGTCGTTGGATTGATTCTTTGAGCAACTCTACCGATTTTACTAACACCCCAAGAACATGTCTGAAGTTCATGTAACTTGAAAAATAATTGAGCCTTATCTTCACCAAACGCCTCACTCTCCTCTGCATATCCAAAAGCTTCTTGCACTGCAAGGAAAAACGGACTTGAGCGAAAAATACCATGCTTAACAGTCGTAAGTACAAGCTCCCATTCTCCTTCTATACTTTCTAAATCTCCCTTTTTTGGAATGTTATCGTCTGTCGCAAAGTTATCAAGAAAATATTGAATTTTGTTCCTCGCAGTTTCCATCGTAGCCGCGTAATACTCCCCTGAAGTCGGATTGTATGCCTGCCCCCGATCAAGCGCTGCTCCTAGCTGTAATATCTGCGCTTTCGTTGCAGCCTCATTTAGCGTTACATCTACACCGGAAGAGGAAGAACCAAACCAGGAAGTAGAAGAAGGCGCAGTGGCGGTCAATGCCAGTATCCCATTCGGCAGTAACATGCCAACCGCAAGTATCGCTTTCGTCAAGGACATCTTCATCATTTTCACTCTCCTCTATTTGAATCAGTAGACTTCGATTGTACTCTAACTGTGTGACTATGATTCAAAATATTCTATCAATTTTAATGTGATGTACCGGTATGTATTTCATTTGCAACTTACTCACATACGTGTTAAAAAATGATTCTCACTAAGATAAAATAGAAAGCGCCCGTTAACTCTTTTCTGCCGCGTAAAATATTTTTTTCAGCGATTCACGGTTCACGTTCACGGGCTGTCTATTCAGTGGATCTCGAGCTGAAAATAACGACCCAGCGGTAAAAATGATACACACAGATCACCTCATAACACGTAAAAAATACTTCGAAGTAATAATAAATACAGTCACACACACTGATTACTTCACTAATCACTCATCAGAAATAAAAGTACTCACTAAAACCAAATCAAGCACTCCTGAATTTGTGGCCTGAAATGGAGGGTTGCAGGGCGCGATACTGAAAAATAGAAGCGGAATTCTGAAATGTCATCAAAACCTAGCGATTTCTACCACTTACTCTTCCTATTGATCTATACCTGACGACAGCAATACATCATCACTTATTTCTCTCATTTATAGCGTATATAAGTGGCTCACGAAGGACTTAACAAGTTCTCCTCTACCTTTCTCCCTGAAAATAGTACTCAATTTGACCAAAATTTTAAAGCGGATGCAGGATTTTCCATTGATGAGGATATAGCACCAGAAGGTGTCCCCAAATATGTACCAAGAGGAAAGTCAATGTGTAATAGCCATTAAGCCAAAAAGAACGTAGTTACTGCTAGTTTTGATTTGGAAACTGGAGGAAAAATGTGGAATGGTTCTGTTGTATGTTGTACTCCAGCAGATGTATGACAATTAGGACTCGAAGAACAAAAATAAAAGGAACTGTTACTCAGGCGGTGTGAGCAGGAAATCTGACCGGTTACTTCACAGAATATGGGAAATCTTGGTTCAATAGTGGGGAAAATGACGACGCGTTATTTTTGTTTGGATGATACAGCAGTTACTAATTACTACTCGGTATTTCTCTTCTGAACCAATGAAATTTATAACTATTACAAGAGTAGATGTTAACAATTAAAAGTATATATATGTACGTAATCTAGGTAGATCCTATAATGTTACAAATCTCCTGAAATTGATATTGGCCTCGGGTATTATGCTTGTATATCATGGACATGATAAGTCAATGAACATTCATGATGTACAGTTGAAAACCCCCCTACTCATCTTCGTAGTTGGTAAACTGATTTGGCTTTCGATTTTGGTGTATCTACAAATATCATGTTTTTCATTTACACTCATTCGATGTAGTAAATTAAAAACTGCCCATTCGCCTTATATTATTCAGGTCAAGCTCTACAGCCTCTCCCTCGTATCCTAATCCGCGACTCTCTGTCGAAGATTCCTCGGTCGAGTAGAATATTTGATTCGAGTTCCGAGACAAGTCTTCATCGGTCCTTTCACCACTGGTCCTTGATGTAGAGTGAGAATTGTTCGCACTAACAATTTTGCGAGATAAAGATGTTGAATTGCGACTTTTTATATCGCCAGTAAGATTATTACTAAATCCAAAATCTGCCTGAAGACGCCTCCAAAATCTTCTCAAGCCCCCTGTTTTATCTGATTTACTACCAAATAAGCTTGCCCTGCAGCTGAATAAGTTATTAAATAAATGAAAACGTTCACATAAGACAAATCTGACTTTCACTCCAAAAAACGTACCCCCCAAATAAATCTGCATCGTACGTATCTAAAGAATGCTGACTTTCACTTTCAGCCGCGATATCTTCAGGTATAAGTCCATCCATCATTTCTTCGATTGTATCTGCTTTTCTTGACGGATGGAAACCTATCATTGCCCGGAGAAAAGTTAATTTTTCACAACTTTCTTCTACTGTAGGGTCGTCTTTTCCAAGAAGTGAAACCTGTATTGAAAACGCTTCTTCCATTTGACGCAAGGCCTCGCGCAGATAGCCAAATTCTATATCAATTGAGGACAAATTAATAAGACAATCTGCCATATCCAGCAACGCTGATCGAGAATCGATCGATGTACAATCAATATTAGTTTTTAGAATTGTCGCTGCAATATCATAAGATTCGTTGAACGAAAACTGTTGAAGAACAAACGCTGCTGAGATTGATAAACGGATAACGTTCTAAAAATAGATTGAAACTTCTACCTTTGCTTCGTCAAACAACTTTAACTCAAATTGAGCACATCCTGCACACAAAGATCTGAGAATTCCTTACAGAATATGGAGAAATGTTCAAATATATTCAAAACGTACCGATGTTATTCCAAAGCTTCGCACACTCCATATCCGCTGCATCTCTCATCAAGTTCACGTTATCGTTATGCATACAAAATTGTCTAATTGTGAGAGATTTTTTGTAACTGGAGAGTGATTTGTGAAATTGCTGAGAAAGATATAGCGACAGTCCTAAGTGAGCATAAGAATGGGCAACGGAAGAATGATAAATATTGCCATGTAGCTGAATTTTCGCTCCGATACATCTTTCAAACGACAACGCCGCGTCACTGTAGTCTAAGTACACAGCAATCGAGGTGAGAACTTTTGAAATTGTAACCAATTCATAGAAGCTTTCACCAACCTTTCAAATAGAAATGACATATGGCAACATTATAGTATGCTTGTGATAACATTTCCGTGTTTTCGTTTGGTATTCCATCACCTTCTTCAATTTGATCTGGACTTAACTGGCTCAACTGTATACGCAGTATTTCTTCGAAAACTTCCAACGCTGCATTATACTCTCGCATGTCAAAATGATTGGTTGCTAAACGATGTAAAAATTTTTGTGTGGTACTTTTCTCGGCCATGCAATACTTTACTCGTGGTTTCCCGCCGCGGTCCTTGCTTCGCTTGGAGAAGTTTTCAGATCGCGGAGAATCATTCTGATTAGTCCTATCCCTCATTAAGTTTGGAGAAGGTCCTATTGATACAACACGTTTAACGAAGTCAGAATGTTGACTCAAATTTGCAACCTTTGGAGTATCCTCTGACCATACGGACTTAGGTCGCAACGATTGATCGCTCGATGATGTTGAAGTACCTTTGCTATCGCTCTTAGAATCAATATCAAATTTAGGAAGGGTTGATCTGTACATTGCCATATGAACAACCCTACGCTTATACTCCTCAGTATTTTTCTTCAACGAATTAGGAGGCGACGAACCACTGCTGGCATTTTCAGATCGATTATTTGTAGGAGAACTTTCCATGCGCCTTTCAACCAACTTTATAAGTCGATGAATGTCCTCATCATTGCAATCATTGCTTGACAACGGTGATCGGGAAATGGGCATGTTGAAATGTTGACTATTTGCAGTCAATCGATGACGAGTGCCATGATGTTCCTTCTGCAGGGTGTCTTTATCCGGATCTGACCTCCTTCGTTGCTGTGAACGCTTGTGCCACAGCTGTGGAGTAGACACGACGTCTTTCTGTTTCTCACGCTTATACTCTCGTGCTAGTGTCCTATAAACTTAAACCTCAATTTTCTTCAAAAGGAGCAGATATTTCCCTCACAAAATGCACTCAAGATTTCTTCGGTTTATATCTGAGAAGATAAATCAAGATCGAGTGGTCACATCAAGTCAGGATGATTATCCTTCTGGTTGGATTAATATTTTGAATGGTCAACTCTTAATAGAGGAAATAACAGCAGTGCTGTTACTGCTTAAATCCTCGGAGAGAGTTCAATTAGCTAACTTCAAAAATCAAAATATTTTTCATAGAGATTTTGATTGCACATTCTGCCAAAATTCCCGTGGGCGCGTTGCCACATTTGGCTGTTCCTATAAGACTTGCGTGTAGATGACATTGCATACTTTCCACGCTTGTGATAATCCAGGCACAAAATTTTATCTTGTGTACTCGTAGAACAACTGTGTAGAACCCCCATGAACCATGAAGACAATAATTATCTTCGCGTAGGTACCGTACGAGTAGGTGTACATGTGTAGCTTACACATGCGCAATAAAGCGCAGCACAGCAGTGGGTTTCCTCGATTTTTCCAGTGTATGTTTCAAAATCCAAAGTACCGGTAATCATTTTTGAAAAGTCGAATTCCATTTCAATATTTTACACAATATATATACATGCATATAGAATACAGAGGCCTTTCTTCAATCTATGTTGAATTTACCAATTTAATCTTTTCGGAAATAAAGAGGGAGACGTGTATGATGCTCCTTTGGCATGTCCATAACCATTTTACGTATTCGTTTCACATTTCTCAAAATAAAGGTTGTATGTTAGTACAATTTGGTGAAATGAAACCAATGAGTCAAAAGACTATAGTGGGCTCACGGATTTACGCAACGGGTGTTGTCGACTTTGCTGTCGTATTGTGAATTTAGAGCTGTTTCAGAGCTTTGATTACCGGAAGTTCTTATGTAATCCATATGCATAATTTATTTGTTTTTAACAAAGTTTCCTTTTTACAGCTATGTCGAACCCTACCGATTTTCTGAAGAAGCGAACCCAACACTTTCTTTAAATTCGTGGTTTTTGAGCAGTCACAAGTAATAAGTTCTGAGGCTAGTCGCGCAAACACTCCAAGCAACAAGACATTAAATTCCTATATTGCTGCTTTTACGTACATATTTCCCGACACCATAAATTGCATATTCGTGGCGCATCAGAAAATAGAAGTGCTTCTACTCGATATGTAAAAAGGCCAAAAGCAAAGATATACAAGAAATGCTGGTTAAAATCAAGTCGTTCATCACGATGAGAAAATTGATAGATGCGGTGCGTGTAAGCGTAATTCTGGTAGTTAAACATTTGAGATGATTTCTTCGAGGTACAAGCCTACCAGAAAATGTAGATCTACTGCTTCTTTGCCTTCGTTTAACGGCATTAATTTTAGTCAATAGGCGTGATGATATGACCTAATATGGCATGAAATCTTTCAACGTTCAAAATCGAAACAAGGTTTCTCAAGTCTAGTGACCTGGAGGGATGTAAGGATTCTGAGACGAATACCAAAGGAGGGCAGCGCTTCCAACAGTCATGATGGCAATACCCCTCATTCTATTTTTCGCTGTGAACTCTTCAATTCTAGCTTTAGTCGCATCAGGATCCGCACTCCTTGCAATTGCGGCTTCTTCCCAATTTTTGTATCCTTGAGCTTTCCATGTTTCTTCGGCGGCCTGCAGGGCAAACTCGTTGGGGTTCACAAGATAGTTGCCATACCGTTCCTCAGCTTGCTCTCGTGTCAATTTCTTTTGTTTCATCAACCCTTGAATAGTGTCCCTACACATTACAGTGATAAAGAGAGAACTGTCAGATTTGCGAGAATTTTAAAGTCCTTGGTCCAATTTTAAAGTCCTTAGTCCAAAAGGAAAATTCATTGAAGGATTTCAACATTGTTGAAATACTAGAGATAAACTTACTCCACAGCCTTTCCATTCTTTGCCCGCTCGATTGCTAAAGCTTGTTTTGGACCAAATACAAGAGCATTCGAAGCTACGACCAATGCAAGTAAAAGTTTAATTACCTTCATCTTTTTCACAGTGCTGGGGCTAAGATCAAATAGTATATTAAAAATGTTATGAGAAAAACAAAGTTTGGCCTTATTTCCTCGCGTTGTTTCTTTCTCGATTCCCCCTGCTTGCTGCTTGCTGCGATCTGCTTGTCGCGACCTGCCTGCTGCGACTGCGACGTGCGACGTCGTCAGCCCGACTAATCTAAACTATTATTTAGACGTTGCAAAAAAGTATTCAAAATTTTAGAGAAAATTCGCTAAAGCGACGTTTTTTTTGTTAAATTCGCTAAAGCGACGTTTAGCTAATGACATATTTTTGCGCATTCTATTAATGAAAATTACGATAAGTAATTTTTCAACTTCAACCTCATCACCTTGGATTTTTCCCCATATAAATGACAAAATTACAAAGTTACAGAAGCATATATATTTTGAATGACTTATTGTATAGACA